>Ga0307516_10000007_pt1 | contig 296488 bp, 330 predicted proteins | sample 19_EM_MG_FD_203310 | JGI IMG/M metagenome (GOLD analysis project Ga0307516, IMG submission 203310) | Populus trichocarpa ectomycorrhiza microbial communities from riparian zone in the Pacific Northwest, United States - 19_EM | ecosystem: Host-associated > Plants > Roots > Unclassified... | reverse complement strand
GACGGGGATGAGACGGAGACGGGAGCGGAAACGGATACAGACGATTACGAGGACGCTCGTCAGAGCATTGGCATGAACACGCCAGCTGGCACAGAGTCTCGGGATGACTTCCATTCAATGATGACCATGACAGACAACGACTTGTCGGAGTCGGATGATGACGAGGACGACCAGAGCATCAAGGCTTCTTCGCGGATAACTCTGCCCCGTCACGAAAATCCTTCCGTGGCCTCATCGATTGGTGATACCCAGCCCCGACCCTCATCGTTCTACTCCGCTGCTGCCTTCCCTCCTGTGGAATATGAAGAAGTGGGTGTTTCCGCGGACTTCAAGCCGGAGCCTGAACGCATCATCGAACGCGTTGTTGAGCGCGTTGTTGAGCGCGTCGAGGTTCCTGCTCCACTACCTGTGAAACCGGAGGTCAAAGAGATGTCGATCCAGACGGACGAGTGGAAGCCGCCTCCACCACCCATCGTCACACCCCCCGCAACGTCCCCGACACAACCACCCACACATACAGCCGCCCTTGCTCCAGGTCTATATCGTGTTGGATCGTCCCCGGGTCACCAATTCCAATTTGTTGCTCCGCCAGCGCCGCCGACTACGAACACCTCGAATGTGCCGACCTCGGTGTCGACAACAACCATACCCTCTGTTGCTCCTGGACTACTCTCCAACCTTCTCAGGGAATCCAACGGCACTTTCCCGCGACCCCGTTCGGAGGCAGATCGAAGACAGTCCATGGAGTCTGCTATATCCTCTATTGTTGACGATCCTCCTAGATCTCGTGTCACCTCGGTGGCGCCTATGCTTGCTGGAGTCGACAAAACGAAGCCACCCACGATGATCCTTCCCCCTCCACCAAAAGCTCCGCCTCCGCCTTCCCGCATGGCCCCGCCACCGTTTATACCCGAAAAAAGAATACCCACAAGCTCGACTGGATCGCATGACGTCCCTCCACCACGACCATCATCCCCTCCTCCTGCGGAGCTCATCCAACGTGCGACGACGCCGACGTTCGGGTCTGTATTGTCTATCCCATCCCAAAGAGGGAGTCATAATTACCGCCAAGGCGGCTCGAGCATGCCTCCCTCACAAGCTGGCTTACGACAACCGCCGTCGACGAGCAGTTTCAGATCTGCTGCCAATGCCGCTGCTTACGCTCAACATGCCACTTCGACCACCTTGCTGTCCTTTTCTGTCAGAGAAAGAAGCGACTTTTCGCAGACGTCGCTTCTGTCGGAGCGGAGCGTTGCTTCTCCTCGATCCTCGATATCGTCCGAACATCAAGTGTACCGGTCTCAGCCTTTGTCGGAACCTGTGACGCCGAACAAGACGGCGGATACCACTCCTCGCGCTATGAACATGACTTCGACGGATCCTGCCGTCATCCACGCTATTACGCAGACAATGATTGGCGAGTTTATGTACAAGTATACCCGGAAAGCTATTGGCAAGGGCCATGGAGATAAGAGGCACAAACGGTTCTTCTGGGTGCACCCGTATACCAAGACTCTGTACTGGAGCTCTGCTGATCCTGGCTCGACGAATGTGTCTGAATCCAGTGCCAAAAGTGGTGAGTTGTTTTTCTCTCGTGAGCTGGACTGCAGTAAACCGGAATTTTCCCGTAGCCTACATTGAAGGAGTGCGATCGGTTCTGGATCCGAATCCAATGCCCCCAGGTCTATACCAATATAGCGTTGTCGTGTCGACACCTCAGCGCGAGATGAAGATAACGGCACCGACCAAGGAAAGACATGATATTTGGTTGAACGTGCGTATGATATGCCATCTTCATGCTTGGGTTTTTTGCCAACGGAGGTTCTACATAGGCATTGAAATACCTGTTGTCCCGCCCCAGCGGAATGAGCATCACTTCTCCAGGCAGCCAAGTCTCTCAAAGCCCTGCTTCCCAAGAGTTCACGGATGAAGAGCAGCAAGGACCTCTGGGGGTGGGCACTCCACAGAGCCAGCGCAGCGCGAGAAGCAGGCAGCTGACGGATACCTGGAGCACCACCCCCCGCGGGACACGCAGCCGATCGCAGTTGTCGATGCGACCCTCCATCAAGCGATCCGGCACTCCCGCTGCAGAGTACCTGAGGTGGAACGGCCCAGAGAGTCCCTACAGCCCCGATAAATCCTTTGTCGACGTGCCTGCACATGCGGTGGAGGCGCTCGACTTTGAGCTGCACGGAGAAGCCATGTCGGACGATGGTTATGAAGGATTGGAGAACGTGCGGGCGTGCTGCGATGGTCTGCATACTGTTGGACACTCTGGCAAGCATCATCATCATCATCATCATCATCATCATCACCATAACGATGGCGAACACCAACACCTGGAGCCTGTTGCTCGCGATCCCATACCTCCTCGTCCCATCTCACCTTCTGCCTGGTCGTTCCGCTCTCGGACGGGCAGTACCCAGTCGCACGAGGGCGGTGGAAACAGTCTCTTCTCATGGGGCCGTGCTGAAGGAAAACTTCGATTTGGCTCAAAGCGATCGACCCGGACTGTAACAAGTCAAGATCCATAATTGGACTCTTTTTTCATGCAAAAGAACTCTTTTTCTATTTCCATCTTGTTTTCTTGTTTAGCTTGGGCTCATATCTGTCTGGTTATATTGTGCCTTTACTCAAACCTTACACTCCTTTTCTCGTAATGACATAGACCACTCTTTTCACTCCTTATCAATCTATGTAATTCTTCATTCATTTTGTGCCATCATTTTGCTGAATCAAATCACTCTCGCTCAAATGATTCACAATAGGCTGAGATGAGTAAAACTGGAGGGTAGTCTCTCGACTACCAAGGGGTGCCCCTCATGCTAGAAGCACCCGACAGAGACCCTCCAGTGGTTAGCTAAGGAAAGCGAGATTTAAAAAATTGAATATCTCGGATCTTTTGCCACTCACTATGTGTGAGATTTGCTTATGCACCACCGTTAAATCTAGACGTTGATGAGGAATGATAACACGGCAAGAAAAAAGATGCCAACGTACAATCCATATATGACATATTCCCGTTATTTCGGTCCTCAATCAACATATCGCTGAACTCGAGCTCTGCAGCGTCCAGGTTCTGGCGTGCGATGTATAATTTACTGAGGCGGCCACCTCGCCGTGCTTGGTAGAAAGTTAGAATGTTTTGAACTTGTGTAGATAGGCGTGTTCCGAGGATAGGTAGATGATGCTAAGATGCTTGGTGAGAACAGTCCATCGGGCCGAGTTTGTAAATGAAAACACACTAGGTGCGGATCCAGAGCCATGATGTCATCGACTCCAAATAGATCCTTCAATAGCTGAGGTGACACGCTGGAGCCGACCCAGAGTATGCTAGATTCCTCGTTATCTGGCATGGACAATGAACAATTTGTTCGGTGATTCGGTGGAGATGATAAGAAGCGTACCGATAAGATAGATACCGTTTGCCTCCATGAAGGTGTGGCTGTTGCGCATTCCTGACGGGAATTTGATGTGCCCCAATTCATCGGGCAATGCCGTCGTTTCATCCAAGTCATGAAGTGCCAACAATCGTGGGTATAGGCAGTTGATCAGGCAACGGACAGACATGGAGTTTATGCGGTGGGCGTAATAGTTTCGCACATCGGAGGAGACTTGTAACGCTTGAATAATAAAAATAAGACTTCACCGTTTAGTTTATAAGGCAACTCGAAAATCACCTTTGAGCGGTTTGCTCTTAAGAAGAGCGAGGGTATAACAAGGCAGAGCCTTGAATGCTTCAGGGATGATCAACTAGAGAACAACGTGAATAGAAGGCGAAAGAATAATCTCAGGGAGGGACTGACCTGACTAGGCGTGGTAGCCGCTGCGCAGTTTTTTCGGTATCCAAGAAGAATGCCTGCGGATTTTTCTGTGAGATCCTCCCTGAGACTTGACATCTTTCGCTTCGACCGCTGGGCCATGGCTAAAAAAAAATCAGGTCAGGATAAATGTGCGAAGCAAAAGGGATGTTGAGCAACCCTACCTTCCCGCGTCGTGTGACTCATCACCGCTTCCATATCCGCAAACTGGAATACGTTCGCGGCTAATTCGACCACAGGCAACGAAAGATTGCATATCCGCGCTCTCCGTTGTCCAGACACCGTGGTGTAAAGCACAGACGATTGGAGATGGACAAACTCCCGAGAGCTCAGTGCACCCCCTGAATGTTCGAGGATCACCGATATCGCTTTATCAGCATCCAACACGCCAAATTCGAGATCCGTCGGAGATGTCTGATAGAAATTTCCATAGTGTGTGGTAGATATTGAAAGGCCTGCGATAGATGAGGTGAGGTGGATTTCGGGGTAGATAAAGGTGCCTTTACCACTCGAACATCGCACCCGCATTATGCAATTGTAGCCCTGCATGCGACCAACTAGCCGTCGCAGTTGTGCGTTGAGAACTATTTCATCCCGGGCGGGAACGAATCGTGGGTGGAAGAAAATATCACCTCCCGTCAAGGAGGCAGTCATACCTAAGCAGACGCTTTCAGTTAAAAGTCTCTTTGTGACGGGATACGTAACGTACCAATAGAACCGATATCAATGTATTTGTTGGGAGCGAGGACTAAATTGACGGCAACGCCCTCTGAGGCACACTCTTCGCCAATTTGGGGCCACGTCTTATCCCGTGTTTTGTACAAGATTTTTTCCTTGTCAGTGTCGAACAAATCCGCCTCGTTTGATTGACCATGTATGCCACCAATCCCGATAGTAGGCATCGTGCTCTGAAAAGCGACAACCTGTCCGCCGTGTCCAGCCTGAGGGATGAATGGCGGTAAGACGAATGCTCCAGGGCAGGAACAACGGAACGAACAAGAGCGGCCAAGCATGACATCAAGGCCGAACCCAGTGCGGCCTCTGCGATTCGAGTTTCGTCAAAGCGGGCCTGAATCGAGTCAAGGAGGACCTCGATTGCCTCCCTAATCAAAGTTCTGTATGTTACTAGAAATTCGAGGAAAGAAACCCTACCGACGTTCTGATGGTTTTTCAAAAAGACCACGCCGCGATGGTACAAAGACTTCCTCGATGTCTGGATTGACCATCATCGACACTCGATCTGACTATTTTGTTAGTTAAAAATCATCCACGCGTCCAAAAAAGAAAACAAAAGGGCGCACTGAAAGATCGTAAAAGTGTATGGTGTTATTAAAAGTCAGTATTGAGACCAAACCATCCGGTGGAAAACATGGTTCAATCTTGGATCCATCCACAGATGTGCCCCCAAAGAGGATGGTGCGTAGGGACTGACAAGCCGTCCGGACGAGCCCAGACTGGATGGCTTCGCTAGAAACGTCCAAAGCAAAAACAAATTTAATGGGTTTCGGCTCCCTGACGCCTGACGCAGGCGGTTCGACGGAATGATAAGACAGGGTCAAGCTCGGAGGTGGATTCGTGGCCCAGTACTCTTTGGGGACTGCAAAGTCAACCGTTCCTTTCCTGAATTCCGGGCGTTGCTCGTGGTCCATCCTCATGAGGTTTCCGTCCAAAGCGCAATAATACTCGGGGGAGACTGCAGCCCGACACCCGGTAAGAATGGCTTGTTATCAACGATGAAAGCCCGACGAACCTTCAGTTTCATGACGGCACATGTTACATTTCCACCTGCTTCCACCTGCAACCCATGTGCACCATGGGTTTATGTAGGCCCTACAGCGTTGACAGCGGGCAGGACCGGCCTCACCGGTCTCGATGAGCGGTACGGGCTCCTCTACATCCTCCAGATCAGCAAATGGCTGGAACACAGCAGCCATCGGTATCTGGCATTCCGATGCCAGCCGGGAGGTGCTGGGAATGTTCCATGTAGAAACACGGACGAACTTTGGTGAGGAATTGCCTGGGATGATAGGTATGAATGAGAAAGCAGAGACAGTAGAGGATGAAACAAACCTTGATCTACTGCAATATAGTCTGTAGTCGACAATGGTGCATGCTTCCCTGGAAGAGTTCCATAGACCTGATCCTCCCAATGGACCCGGTCCGCCTCGATACTCTGGATCGGAGAAGGGACTTGGGTGGTTTCAATGCGCGGCCGCAATCCTGGGATGTAATTAGGGTATGTTAATAGCCAGGAAGGTGTCGTGAATACCTCGATAGGCGAGTCCGGCGCTGTGGGGAGGCTGAGGGATGTGAGGTGAGTGTGTCGACATGAAATACGAAATTGAAACGGGTATCACGCCACGTGTTGTTTGAATCGAAAGATGTCCTTCCGATCTAAATAGCACGTCCGCCAAAGGCGACACCAGAGCCCCTTTCTTAGCGCAAATATGTTTATCCATTGGATCACCATTGGTCAAAAGCATGATGAGTGAAGGATGATATGAATTGGTGCTAGTCATACATTGACGGTATAGAGGTTCGCCGAAACGCAAATTGTCCGAAGCACTCGAGGGGTAGGGTATTGTCACGAAAAAAGATCGAAGGAGCTCGCAACAGATGAGAGAAATGGATAGATGATACACACACAAAACAGATGGTAGAACGCACATGAATAATTTACCTCCGCAAATCCAGATCGAAGTTAGGGTTGCGATTTTGCGTAAGAGAGAGGGTCGACGACAATTTGGGGGAACAATCCCCCTGGCGCGGGACATAGGACAGATGCATCCGCCCATTACTTGACCAAGAGTTTTCTCTCCAGGCCTCGGGTCCCATGACTACTCCCTGGGAATGCCCGATCCAGTCCCACTGGGCCCGAGGTCGTCTAAATAAAACAGACTCAGGCTGGATAAAGAAAACAATCGTCCTCATGATCTCGAGAGTTTGGTCTTGCATCTTTCGGAGTTCATCTGGTTGATGACAAACGTATCCCCAGCCCCCTTCTCCATCTGACGGGGAGCCTTGGTCGACACCACCAGCGTCACGGCGGATTTAGGGATCGATCCCGCCATCGAGAACGCTGAAGGGGACCACGAATTACGGTTCATGCTCTTCTGCTTCCTAATCCCAAGCTTGCCCGCAGCGCGAATGGCAGCATGGCCGTCAGAAACATGACTCGGCTGTGGAGGTTGGGTGGCGCAACTGGTCCAGCTCCCTGCGCTTGAAGGAGGATGCAAGGGAAACGAGTCAGAAGTGAAAGAAGACACGGATGGCGAGGGCGAGCAAGGGTGGGAGTCGGACCCTGACGAGGATTCTCCCGATTGACCGGACGAAGCGAGTGGCCAAATGAGTCGTGGTTCTTCGGCGTGGACTATCCGGTGGGAAGAGGGAAGCGTCAGTGGGAAAGCAGTGATAAATTCGTCTGGATGACGCGGTGTCGAGGCGCAATGTCCGGCAGAATCTTGTTTCGAGGACTCAAGTTGCTTGAGCCGCTTGTTCCACCGCCGCAGGTTAGAGACGCACTGTTCAGCAAAGGGTTGCATTTCTGGCAAAAGAGTTAGTAGCCATGTCCTCCGCATCTAACAGAACATCCTCACCTGGTACGGCTTTTACAGTTAGATCCAAAAGTGGTTTTGCAAATGCAGTGATGAAGAAAACTTGGGACTTGGCGATGTTGAGAGGGCTATCCAATGACTGAACAGTTGCAGGTAGATGAAGATGCTTCTCAAACAGAGCCTGAGATGACCACTCCTCCATGAGCGCACCTGCCCAATGTATCGAAACAGGATAGGGTCGACTCTAAAAAAAGTGTTGATCAGAAACAAAAACAGACCAAGAAAAACCAACAGAAGCGCCAGAGATGCTCACAGGGTTGCTGATATCCGCACACTTCATCAGCGCCTGACAAATGAGGATCTGGCGGCGACATATCGGGCCTTTTTCGCCATTGGTAAGGGCTCCAAATTCATTCATGAATTTTGTATGCACACTCATATCCGTCGCCAGAACCGTCTCGCAGAGGACTCTGCGGAAACGCGCCCCACGGGCGGGATGGTCCAACAGCGTGCCCATCCCATGATACCGCATGACACGGAGCAAAAGCTGGCAATGCATCTGTTCCAAGGCAGACTTGCCATCAAACACGATCGAGAGAGGTGTCTCCGCATTTTTCTATACGCAAAAAGCATCAAGAAAAACGCGGCAGGAAATGAGCAAGACGACTTGCCATAAACAAGTTCGTAAAACCGGGATGGCCAACATCGTGGCCTATAGCGGCGATGTACATCACGAACAATTCGAGCAGATCAAGACTCGCCAGAATAGACCCGCCATCAAGAGCAGCATCTCTCTTCCACTGGCGACCCGGTTCAAGAAGGATCGACAAGGGAGGAACCATCTGCGCAGCCCGCAGATACATGTTCACAGCTTGAAGGACATCAACGGCGTGCTCAAAATTGTGATACGAATTCTCGAGTCTGTATATCTGACGAAGATGGTAAACAAAAGGCGATAGTTGCCCTGGAGAGCATATGTGACTCATGCTGCGGACTCGAGGGCGAGCACGACGTACTCATGGTAACCCCAGTGGCTTCCTCCATCCCCTCAATGCGAAACAACCCCTCGAACAAGATCAGAGCGCAAGAAAGGACCTCGTCATCACGGAGTTTGTGGGGTTCGAAATGCCATCGTTCCAATGATTGTATCAGTCGCCGGCGGGTGTCGAGTGGCAGATCAGCTGGGATACTGGTGGAAATGAGACGTGAACGGTCCATAATGTTAGAAAGCCTGACGTACGAATGAGAGCCATGTTCGTTCACCGCATGGAGTGTCTGAGTGTACATGTCACCGAGAAGCTCGGCATATTGGGTTCTGCAACAAGTGAGCGAGGAAGAGAATGGAGAGCGAACTGAGCGCACTTGAGTTCCTGCTGTTTAACTGCTCCTGATATGCCTAGCCAACCCTGTCCTTGTTCCCCATTCTCAACCGCAAGATGGAGCCCCCCAATATCTGCACTGAGACGGCGAGGCCGATGCCCCGAGGACGATCCCACTGACGGAAACTCTTGATTCATGGATGATGGCCAGATGAAAGCGTTTTTCGTACGGTGCCTACGAACGATGTGGGGAGAAAGAGGAGGAGGTATTTCGGTGGGGGAGATTGCTTCCACAGGGTTTCTCGGTCGCGTGGAAACTGCCAAGTGCTCTCGTGGCAGGCGCGTGGGGTTTTGTGACATCCCACAGCCAGGACCCCAGAATCCATTTGACACATCATAATTGACGAGAGCTTGCGACACACGGAAGCCGCAACGGAACCTGCAAATTATAATTACCAGTACGTATACCTGCGTCCGATTCGCAGCTGGAAATGACTCCTTTTCTCAGTGCCGGCGAGATTTCCAGTCGGATGGCAGGATTATTGCGGCCTTTCATTAGGGTCATCACTAAGCCAAGCCGCCGCCGTCTACTACACGTCTCACGCCTAGGAAGGTCTGGTTGGCCCTCGTCCCCTCTTTCGACGGCCAGTTTCGGGGTCCTGCTACCCTGATCGTAACTTTCGACCATATCGTGTGCACGTGGTGAAGGCTTTATTCCCAGTCATTCAGAGGGCCTGGCAGCAGCTCTGCTCAGCCAGTCGTCGTTCCCGGCTTCATCACATGTGCGGTTTCCTATGGTTCGTTCAACGCAGTCCACCTGACTTGTCTAATTTTTCTCATGGATGCCCTGAGCCCGAAAAGTTGCACCTTTCTAGGCCCGAGATCAAACTCATACTTCAGATACGTCGTGGAGTCCTTCGACTCCAACGTTGTCTCTACGCTCCACTCGAGCCCTAGGCGTTGGTGTTCCCGACGTCGCGGTTGAGGCTCGGGGCAAAGGTGGAGAGTGCCTGCCGTCCGGAATTCGGCCATGATGGCACCTATTATTGGCTGAGGACCAAGGCACAGAGAACTCGGGTATACCCTAACCCTTCTCCCGGTAGGCGCGATTTCTTACAGCAAGGACTCGCATCAGGCCACTTACCCCTAGCTCAGCATCAGCGTCGCTGCTCGCCGTCGCATGCCTCGGTTTTTAGAAAATCTAGAATCAGCCTAGTAGGGTTCTCGGGTAACAACCCTATGCTGAATCTGGCCCCCAGGCGTACGGTGGGAGAACGACAAGGAGTTAACCAGAACTTACTCTGTTATCAAATCTTATCTCTAGCCCTTCAACAACATCGCCCGATGATCAATCAACCTATCAGCAAGCATTACATTTTGTTATCAACCAGAACACGTTGAAAACAACGAACGCTTACACGGCTCCACAGACAGGGCCTACATGTATTGCAGTGAAACCCCCATCAGGATATCAGTTCTTGCAAAGCTTGACAGAAGTTGAACCCTTCTTGCAAATCCAATTGCGAATCACAATATCACAATTTTACAAAGCCCCTCAGGCTCAATGCGAATGCGCCGGCGCCCGATGATCGAACCTCATCATCATCTCCATTGAATTCCCAAGCAGTACGCCCCCCTTTTTTCCGACCAATGGCCAGCAGGACAGGGGCAGCTACTCGTACTTACTACCCACGCGAATCAGAGGCGAACACAAGGCCACCCCACCTCCCAGACGATGTAGGTTGGCCACCCCATGGACCATATACACGGCGGGACCAACCGTCCGTCCCTGGCGCCCGATGAATTCCTCCCGTAAAGGACCGTTCTGGTGCGTGATCGCTCCCTCCTTGACATGCCGTCGAAAGGACAGGTACCCGTACCCTGCCGCAGGGCTCGTGCGGATGGCAGGGCGGAACAAGTCAATCATCAGCTCGGGGATTGAAAAAACACCTGGGGGTCCCAAGTAATCCGAGGATTTCGCTCACTCTCTTTCGATTTGATTTGATCGATATCAGCTATAGGTACGTCAATGCACGTTCCCAATCACCAGATGCATGCAAGGTTGCAGCCATGCACACGACTGGCCAAGCGGAAGAGTTGGCTGCCCGGGATCGGAATGCTGATGAAGCACGTAAAAAATGCGAATGATATGAAAGATGCGAGATTACTGAACAGTTCTAGTGTGTAATATATGGTAAATGGGTACTGGCAGTGCGCCGCACTATGCAAAGGAAAGAATCTCGAGCAAGAAGTATGAAACAAGTGCATGAGAATTGGGGGCTATGCGAGAAAGGGCATGTGCATGTTTGGATGGGTCTCTGGCAAGGACCAACGGCGATTGATGGAGGCTATGGGGACTGGAGACTGATTCGGCGAAATGTGGTGTCAGGGGCGCAAGAGGGCCGCAAACGAATCACGACTCACATTGGACCCGGGAGAACCATAGGTGCTGGTTCTCAAGGTTGGAACATAGCCGCCGCGGGACCAGTATGATAGCTCCGCACTGGGAGGCTGACCAAACTGCTCGCCAACATCTATCATCCCTGGCGAGGTCAAGTTTGAGTTTGAGTATGAGGGTCCATAAACGTGCAGTTGTTGAGCCTGAGCAGATGGGGAATCAAAGTCACGACTGGCGTTCTTGCGTAGGTAAGGATGAGAGACCGCTGGAGAGGGTAGAAAGTTTAATAGTGGTCAATTTGAGCGTTATCAGCAACTCAATCAAAGGATACATACAGTTCTGCCGGGAATGGTGGAGGTTTGGTGATGAGTTTTCAGGAAAGGGGTAGTGCGAGTCAGTGGGCAGGTAGTTGAGCTCCCAGGAAGGGGTGGTGGGGTAAGAAGACTCGGAGGGGCAGCTGCTTTCCCATGGGGCGGGATCGGTTTCGAGGGGGATATCATGGAGCTCAAAGTCGGGGGAGAAGGTATGGAGGAGCTGCTGGGAGTGGGAGGCCATTTCGGGTTCATCAGGGTAGATGCCGTCGATGTCGAGCTGAAACTCGAACATGAGGGGCTCCTCGTCGAGCGGACGAGCTTCTTCTCGCATTGCAGAGACCATGCCACGGCCCTCACCGCTGTGGATGGCGAAAGGATTGAGTCGAAAGACGGTCATCATTCCGCGCATCTTCTTGGATGCCTGGGTGGCACGGAGGGGGACTTCTGTTGGAGGGGCGAGGGACTGGCTGAGGAGCGAGGTTTGGACCTGCGGCGGAGAGAGCTCCATGATGAAGCATCCCGAGGTATCGTCTGGTTCGACTTTGACAGAGGGCGTCGGGGAGGTGGCCGGGGAGGAAGGGCCACTGTGGAGCTGGGTGGGCCATTGGGAGTGATCGGGGTAGAGGGGCCATTCAGGATAGTCGAGGTAGGGGTGTCTCTCGGAGAAGAGCTGGGCCATGTCGAGTGGGGTGGGACGTCCATCGGGTTATATCTGTGTGCAACCAAAAGGCAGCGCAACCGAGGATCAGAACCTCAAAAAAAAAATGTGCAGTGACCAGATCACCGTTCCAGAACAAGCAATGTTCTCAAGACGATCCGCATCCATGCCCCTCTATCCCCATCCAGCCTCTCGCCGCCAACATTGATCGTCGTCTTCCCTCTGATCTTCCGTCGATCGTGCCTTTCCCTCGATCTTGTCCCGTCACCCGTCAACCCTGAGGTAAATGAAAAAAAAAAAAAAAAGAACAAAAGATCGAGGGTGCTGCGTGCTGCGTGGCGGGTCTTCTAGTCGTCGTCAACAGCATCTCCTCTGTCCAAGTCGTTCCGCCAAGTGTCGGACGTCCTGATCTGTCACCTTTCCGTGGCGTCACCAAGAGACGCCGCCACACGACCACCCTACCCACATACGATCCGATGCGATCATTCCTCATGCGTGATTCCGTCTTCACATTTGGCACGCTGTGGGGCAAACCATATCGACACCTCTCCCGATCCGGCGCCGTCTCGTCTCCTGGAGCCGATTAGAAGGTTTAGAGTTGACCTCTTCACAATTTGAAATCCCATCTGGAGCAACCTCGTTGACGCTACCCGGCCTTTACCTTATTGCCCAGCATCAACTCACCATCCATTCTAGACAGCCTGTACCGGGAACCTGAAGTAAACTCGATAGATCAGTGCTTCGTCACCAGTCACCTCTAGGCCTTCCCACCCGGTCCAAGTCTCTCACTTTCTTGCTTGTCACTTAAGATTTCGCCCCAGCTCTTGCCCCCACTGGTTGCCAATCGGAGGCTGCTCCTCCAAGTCATGTCCTGACGCAGATGGTGCACTGCAATCCCGAAACAACACGAGTTACTCATCGTGAAATAACCGTCTCTCTGGTACAGGAGTTCATTCCTATGCAGTGCAATTGCTGGATCTCTCCGCGGCCTGATATCGAGGACGATGCTTCTATCCTCTATCCTCGGATGCCGGTCTTGACCTCGATACTCGAGCTCCTGATCCCACAAGTGCTCACTTACACCTTGGACGTTCCACTAGACATACTCCCAGGGCCAGAACGGATAGGAACAGGCCACACACGAAGACTTTTTCAAGTTGGGAGCGCTCATCACTTTGCAACCCCTTCTCATTAATCCCTGGAAATGTCATTTCATCCGGCAAGTCTCGCCTCCGGTCGACTCATGGGCGGAGCTGGCATCCTCCACTTTCGGCCCGGGATCCTTTCACCTTTCTCTTGGAGATATAATGAAGATCCTGCGTTCCATATCTTCAAGTGGCCTTCTAATGTTCCCGTCCTCGTTCAATGGAGCTCCTTATCTCTAGGTTGCCCTTCCGGCGATGTACCATTCATAACACAACAGGGACAAATACATACACTCCCCACGCGACTTTGCGCACCCCATTCGCGATTCTTTTTACGAAGACGGTTGGAAGGCGGCCCAAAATTCCGTGGGTGTTCGTGATGTAATGCGGTACCTGTTTCGTGGGATGCCTTCCTTCGCTCCAGGACCGCTGAATACGGGACAAAGGATGAATAGGCTTGGATAGGCTTCGCTTAGCCTGCCTTTTCGTTGGAAGAGCTCGTTTTTCTATTGCAACCCCTCTGATTTCAGTTGATTGACCGATGGTCCGTGGCATTCGAGTCCGGCCGCCGGCTGAGACCGTATCCTCTCAACCGCTATAAAGTAAGGAGTTGGGTCTGGCCTCCGAGGCCTGCGAATCTTTGTTCAGAGCGATAACATTTGTTTTAGCGACAATTTTTACTAAAAAGTTGCCAATGTACTTTTTGTGATGCTGACAGTAAATCCGCGAAAACATGTTCTTCACCACCGTTCAACCATCCGTCGTCTCTCTGTTTTCCTCGACGGGCACCGCGCCCCTCCAACTCTTTCGCACCAATCTCGACCCATCGCTTCCCGCAGACTCTCTCGTCCACCTCTTGCACGACCAGAAATCACTTCCTCGCCCACCACCGCCCCCCCGTGAATCCCTCATATCCCCACCCTCGCTTCTCGACCGTCCCGACTCTGCCAATCATGACGCCGGGGGCAGCACGGAGGAGGGCTATGCCTTGAACCAGACCGTCCTCCAGATCCAGTCGCCCACGCTGCGAACCACCTACATCCAATGTCCGCCTTCGGGTCCCAGCACACACGACGAGTCCAACGATCTCGGCATCCAACACCCATGGATGCACGTCCAAGTCCGCAACATGCGCAGGGAATGGTCCCTCGAAGTCGGCCTCGTCGACCAGGCGGGGCATATGGGAACCTTGCGACTCTCCACGTTCCAGGTAATAGTATTACTCCGTTTCGTTCCACTTTTTTCCTTCTTTTTTTTTTTTTTCCATATGCATTTGCATTTGCAATTGGGCCATGACGTGAAGCCCGATTACCCACTCACCCACACACGCACTGAACCTTGGCGTTTCGCATAACCGAGTTTGACACGATACGCGAAGCCCCTGACTCATCTCTTTCCTTCCCCGACTCATCTCTTTCTAGAAGCAACCCCGTCTCAGGCTATCACCAACTCCCGGTTCCTACCCCCTTCTCCACCTCCCCCTCGCATTCCCACCTTCATCTTCCCGGCCACTCACCGCATGGTGCACAATCACGCTCTGTCTACCGTCCTACCTCCCCTATTTCTCGTCTCACGAGTTGATGCAACAACGGGAGGATCCGTCCTCAGGAGACGAACTTCCTCAAGCTCGATCATTGGATGTTCGAAAGGCCCGCTCCGGACCGACGGCGACGTTGCCTCGACCCGTCCCCGGCGGAAGATACTCTCATGTAGCTTACATCCGTGTCTACGCTACCTGTAGACTCAGGAGGATCTGGTTCGATGAAAGTGGACCCAATCAAAAGATCCCATGGGAGTTTGAGCTGTATGGGGCCGATTAAAATTCTAAACCTTGCCGCCTCATACTCGGGTTCGCCGAGAATCTGAGATCAAGCTACGAGACAGGCACGGCGAGCACTCGAGGTGGTCGGGCACATGTGCTTTAGTCATTCAGGAGAGGACCATGTGCCATGTGCAAAGAGAATTACGATAGGTATCATCGAAGCAATGTGAAATACCAATTATAAGAAGCAAAGTCCTTCGGTGATGATAAAAAGAAAAAGAAGCAGAGCAGAGTAAATTGGAGCAACATCCTCTCGGTTCAGATTCCCCCGAGTTTCACTTTTGCACGTACGACAAGGCAGTTCGCTTCAGCCCCGCCAAAACTTCCTTGCGTCGCACCGCGTTCTCCGGCAAATCCAGTTGCCGCATAGCGAGCTTGTACAGATACGCAAAGTCGGCCTGAGCAGGCATGGGCAATCTCGAAGCCCCAGCCATTTGCTGCTTGGCTTGAAGTCTCTCCTTGAACTGCTGCGCAAACTTTTTAGAGACCGCGTCGGCCCGTTCTACGACGGGTAAAGGAACTCCTGCCAGGTTGGCGACATGGGTTCCAAAAGAGGACGTCGCGACACCTTCCACCAGTTTAAACAAGAATACGATCTGAAGAAGAGGCCAGTCAATGCATATCCATTTCATTTAAACTGGTGAAAACTGACATCCCGCTTTTCGTCATCTACAATGGTGGACATGTGCATGTTTCTGATGTTGGGATGGTACGAAAAATCGTCCGTCAACGATCCATAATGCGTTGCGAAAAATGACAACGGTAACGTATGGGTCGCCAATTGGTGTAGGACAGCCTAACAAAGTCGTAAATCACCGGAAGTCATGAGGTATCCCTCGGCACTCACCCCTGCAATGGCCATACCGTCCTAGAATATATCGTGAAACTTTACAAGGAGAACTCAGAATGATTCACAACGCACGTAGGTTGATGTTCCTCTGCCAAGCTCTGGAAATATATCAGGAAAGATTTCTTATTGACAAGGAAAATCTCCCGTACCATCGAGGATAACCAATGACTTGGGTGTCGCGTTACGAAGAATTTTGCAACTGTTGAGGATATATTTTTACCAATATTCAGTGGCAAGCAGAGCAAATCAAACCATTCGTCGAGTTCGACTTTGAAAGTACTGGCGTTAGAGAACATGTTGTCATACGCGCCCATCCGGGTAATAATCGCATCGACTGGACATAATCTACCGGGAAATTAAACCGTTACGGAAAAAATTGAAGGGCCAACTAGCTGACCTTGCTCGAGCTGCAGGAACCAACATGCCAAGCTGAGCCATGATCTGAAGAGACGATCAGGCAAAGGTCTGGGCGAGCGGATTTTTGACATACAACGCCTGTAGCAGTCATTCGCATGAGCTGTTTAAAATATCGTTCAGCCGTCTTTCCTTCAGGTTAATAAATCGCGAAGATCTGACCGTAGATTTTCCTCTGCGATGACAAGAATCAGAGGCGTGTACAAAGAGAATGGATCGTGACTTACGCCATATTGGGCCCTGCAGAATAGTCTAAAGTCAACCAACGTATCCATGGTGCTCAACTTCAACCTCACCTGTCAATAATGTGATTTTTCCGATATCGCGACCTAATTTGACGTCGTTGGGAATAAACGATTTCAGACTCGTACTCAGACATAACGTAGGGTGCCTGAGCTCCTTGAAATCAACCCATGCAGCATCGCCTTCCTCAAATTCGGGCCTGCATGCGGGTTCTCCAATTGCAACAGATGCCTTGGCCAAGCTGAATAAACAATCCAATTCCGCCAACACCCGAATCGTCCGAAGCCACTCGGCACGGTCCTGATCGAATTCTTCGAAAAGCCGGAATTTGAATTGCTTGATAGTCATGTTTCGGTTTTCTCGAGCCTCCTTGAGTTGACGCACTTTCCCTTGCAAAGACCGGACGACCCAGCGTGCCTTGGCCTATCAGAAAGCAAATGGGTTAGGCGTTGCGGGCATTAGAGACGTGAAAGCATGCCTTGGTAGAACCACTCTTTGTCCAATCGTCAGGAATCCCCTTCTGGCTAGCTGTTGTCTCGACGAGGTATATTTCCTAGAAATGAATAAGGACGAGGACAATTCTTCAGGGAATGTCATACCTTGTTACCCACGGCGCTGTGCCAGTAAGAGAGCTTGCACCTTTAAGAACAGATGAGCGGTTTGCCCCAACACATCAGAACTCGATTTACCCAATCTTCTTCTCAAGCTTCTTCAGATCGGACTCCAGTTCTTCTTCCAATCCTGATATTTCAGCCATAATGGTGTCGAAAGGCTCATCCTTCCCTTCACAAGGGACAAGCTCGTCCGTATCTGCTCGCAAGCAAGAAATCAACAACGAGCTTCTTGTCGCAAAGCTCTGCTACCTTTTTCTGTCATGGGTTTCACATACATCTTCTCTACATTTTTGACGTTGGGTAATACATCGGGAGCGCTTCGGAGCAAGCCCAAGATCGTTTTCGATTTGAAAGACTCTGATTGATCAGCCAAGTGGCCAAGCCCGCGACTGAGCCTCTTGAACGCCTAATAAAAATTTAAGATGGAAGGAGAACGTAAATATGACGTTGACATACAGCAAGGACTTTGAGGAAATCTTTGACTTTGCAGTTTTTGGCGTGGATTCGTGACACTATGCGTTCCAGATCTGGCAGGCCTTTCGCGAGGTCGTTGAAGTCCGACTCGAAAGTCGGGTGTTCCATGAGATCTTGTACTGCATCGAGCCTGTACGCATTTAGTCAAGTTGTCGGCCTAATGTTTTCTAACAATTACCTCGCATTGATGCTGGATATTTCCCGGAGTGGAACCGACAACCAGATACGGAAGAGTCGTTTTCCTAGGGGAACATGTAAAAAGGTTGCTTCAGCTTCAAGCCCAAGGGTCTTACCTGATGGGGTGATACACCTGCCCAAGAGCTTCAATAATGAGCCTTCAGCTGTCCCTTCGTTGTTAAGAAGGACCTGGAGATGAAGGTCTGGAATCAAGTAAATCGGTAATCGGAACACAAAAATCTACCTCGATATGCGCCAAGGTTTGTCCGTCAAGAGTCAATCCTTCCCCTTTCTTCAAAGGATCATAGATATTGAAGTTCTTCATGCTCAAGATGTCCTTGTCGATGTTAAGCTGGCGCAGATACCTAGAATCACAATCTGCATTTCAGTCGTAGAGTCTGAGAGTAAGACGGACGGACCAGATCATGGACCCCAGCGCCTTGATGGCAGCTCGAGAGGCCGTCATAGACCTGATGGTCTCTGGGACACTTGCAGGCAGTGGCCCGGCATCTTCCTCGTCCGCCATATCGCTTTCTTCTGCAGGAAACATTGTTTTCACTTCTTGCAACGTCTGATCATAGTCAAAGCCCTCGACAGCACGTAACCCGGTCCAGAGGCACGAAGCTGGGAGAATAGCTTTTAATAAACGGTTCGTTGGGATTGAGAAGTTTCCCTGAACAGAGGTATGAGAGACCGTTACGGTATCGGAGCAAAAATGCAGTCACCTTGACGAATAGCAACTCCTTTGGTCTTAATTGTCGCATAAGAGTCTCTAGTTTCGTGCGGCAGACGTCATCTTCAAACGAGCTCATATCAAACTGGGATGTCGAGCAGTCCAGAACGCATATCCCAAATTTGTTATTGTCTGCGTTATCCTGGTTCGTTTCCTCAAATATGGATATACAATGCCCTGCTTGTTCGTCCGTAAGCAGCTCCGGGTCGACGAGAGTGCCATTGGTGTAAACTTTATTGAGCTCCCTGTCGAGCAGTTAATTGGTTATGAAAAAAGTTGTTCACATGAGAAAGATGTTACCTTCGCACGATCTTATCCTTGCCCTTATCCGCACTGACCTTGCCCTTGGACTTGTCAGCTGCCAAACGCATCTCCGCCCCCAGGGCTGTTTCGGCTTGATCGACGCGGCCGACCTTGTAGCCTAGAATTAGTATATCACTTTAAATGTAATCACATATTTGAGGGGCTGCATAAATACCTTTCCCAAGAAATTTACTTATTGGAAGTCCTCGTTTTCAACACGCGTCTGATTTAAGGAGCTTGTCACTTACGCAGCCCAATAATTGAATGACATCTCGGGAACGCCAACCTGGGAAAGTCGTTATTTCCTGGGTCTATACATCAAGATGTAATCGCTTGCCATAGACATCTTCACTCGAGAAGTGAGCTTCAGGTCGAATTGCTGATGTCCTATCCGTGCATCGTCTTCGTAAAGCTGATTGCCAGACACTCAGAGGAGAGGACATCATGGAAAATATAAGAGTGTTTCAGCACCTCTAAGAATTTCCTGTGCAGCAGGAGTCGATGAGAGGATATTCGAATTGTTGAGACGTCACTTACCCCTTCTGGAAGAACAGGATCTGCGGGAACATGTTAGGTTATAACTGATAAACAATTGGTAAACTGACCGTGTCGTAATGATTCTGTTTAATCTTATTGTTGTGATAGTCAGAGATTGTAGCTAGAGTAAATGAGAAAGATTTTCACCTCCCAGAACTAGGTTTTCATTAGCCACGAGGTCAACATGAAGCATATTAGTTTTTTTTACCTGCTTTTCAAATGGTGTGAATTCTTTCCACGCCCCCGAGGGGACGTGGAGGGTTCTCGGGTCGTAGTTAGAGTCTCCAGGTCGACGACCTTCTTTCTAAAGGGTGTATTTAGCGCACGGCTCCACGAAAGTTCAATGCATACATCTTTGACATCCGCCAAGAATGAATAAGGATCTTCTGCAGCTTTCTTCTCGTTCTTTTTTCCTTGTTCACGTTTCTCGGCTGCGGTTAAGAACAACGCACTTGCTGATGGAGCGCCCTCTGTCAGAGTCTTGCCGACCCCGGAACTCTTGTTTTTAGCCGAAGTACTCTTGGCTTTGCGAGCCGTTGGTTTAACAGGCCGTTCTTCATCACTTGATGCGTCGGACGATGTTGCTGCAGACCGACGTGAAGATGCTGAGGATCGGGAAATTGAAGATTTAATAGATTTGCAATCGTCGTCCGAATCCGAGGGAACGATGAAATCGTCGTCATCGGACGCGTTCGAACGATCTTTACGAACTACACTCGACAGATAAGCAGGAGATATGTATCAACCACATAACTAGACACACCTCGCTTTGCGGGAGACTTCTTAAAGTTGTTCAGTCGCTGCGAGAACGCATTTTTGACTTGTTCATCTTCTTCATCATCGCTTTTGGCTTGGGAAATGCGCGGCTTCTTTGTAACTGCTAGTCTTTAGGTAGAAACGAAGTTCATTCGGCTAGGCATAACTTACCTTTCGCCAAGGGTGAAGAGCTCGCTTGCTTGGCTTTCCTGGGACCCGCTTCTTCCTCATCAGAATCGATGAGAATGACTTTTCGTTTTCTCTGTGTCTGGATAATTCGTCAGTCTAGCTGGGTCTAAATGTATGCGGCTGGTGAACGTACGGCTTTCACAGGATGTTCATCGTCAGTAGACACCATTTCGATGTCGGCTTCACTGGTCGGCGGAGTAGTTCTCCCCCCAGACGAAGCCAGACTCCCTATAGAGAAGTTTGAGGTACCAGGGTTCATAGTCCTGGATTCTGGCGTTCGCAACTCCTGGGACGATTTTGACGCGTCACTGGCTGGGGTTGCAGGCGGCTTCGCAGCCTTGACTTTAGGATTGGGGGTCGGACCCGCATCCTTTTGGAAGAAAGACATCAAGCTCTTTTGTTTCATTGACTCTTTTGCTTTGGGCGCCACGGGGAGAATCTGTCGTTAGTATGTGAATAAATAGAGAACGTGAATCGCGTTGGTGCTTGTTTGGTTTGAGTATCCCCTTTTGCAGACGCACGACATCATGGGCGAACTTGAAGATGCGGAAGACATCCTGAACGAGTCACTCGCCTTTCTGGGCGGTGAGCCCGTCCTTGATAACGACGTGGTGCACTATGGTCAGATTAGACTCAGAATAGCACCCAAGGTCAGTGAATGCAGATCAGTTGCTTTCACATCTTAAATGTTTTGGGCAGCAAGGCAAAGTACGATCGCTATATCTCTTGCGGGCTCTTAATCACGATACCAAGGCGAACACTTTGTTAGCAGATCACCTATTTTCCCCTGCCCTGTTCCTCGCGGAAAGGATTGAAAGAGGACTTTTGATCACGCAAGGAAAAACAGGTATCATTCCCATAAACAAGCCATCATGATCTTTAATTTTCAGTTGTCGAGCTCGGTGCAGGTTCCGGCCTGCCGTCACTGTTATTGGCCACAGTGAACGACCATCCTTCCCTTGTGGTGGTGACGGATTACCCGGATATTAATATCCTTGGCAATCTGCAAGGGAATGTCGAATATAACAGAATCCACTATCAGAAAGCATGTCGCGTGATATGCCATGGGTACGAGTGGGGAACCGATGCAGAAGTTCTTTTGTGAGCTACTCGCCTCTTGTGTGCGAGAGGTGGTACTGACGTCCTCTCCTCAGAAAGCATACACCTCCTGGAGTGCAAGGTTACGATATCCTGATTCTTTCTGACCTCCTGCATTTTCATACTTCACACGACAATCTGATCCGTTCTATCAAACAACTCCTCCGCAAGTCGACTAGCTCTCAGGTGCATATCTCGGTACGGACTTGTTCTGCGTACATGTGCTCCCAGTAACAATCAGCTTTCTTTAGGCTGGAAATTACACGCGTCCAGATATATGCGACAATTTTCTTTCGAAGGGTCAAAATGCTGGATTGATATTTGAGGAGATCATTCCCGGTCCTGAGGAAGGCGAGTGGAGAGGCGAATTAAAGGTCGATGGCCTGAATGAGGAGGCGTTGGCCTTGAGAAAATCTGGGTGTCGCTACTGGATCGGCCGTTGGGCTCCAGCGTCCTAATTTGCTGGGTAGATCGCGTCGTATCTTGATGTGACGTTGAACATGAGGCGTGACGCTACGCGACGCGTTGTTTGACCGTCTTTGCACTTCAGACAAACGCGCCCCAATGCCATTGAGCAACCTCAAAGGCCACGGCTGTAAAGGTTTTCACATTTTTATGCCGGCCACCACGACTTCCTAGAGTCATAGTCATGGGTATCTCTGGCCTTCTCCCCGCACTGAAGTCCATACAGGTCACCAAACATCTTTCCGAGTTTGCTGGCCAGACTTTGGCTGTCGATGGTTACGTTTGGCTACACAGAGGCATCATGACGTGTGCCACCGAGCTGGTGATGCAAAAGCCAACCCACAGGTAGGTTTGCGTTTTCGCGGAGGATACCTCAGCTAATAACTTAACAATGTCTCCCGCTCTTTCAGATATGTCGACTATTGTATGCACAGAGTCCGTCTCCTGCGCTACCACAAGATCGAGCCCTTTATTGTTTTCGACGGTGGGCCACTTCCAGCCAAGAAAGGGACCGAAACCGAGCGAAAGAAAAAGCGGGATGAGGGTTTTGCGCGGGGGAATGCACTTGCTGCTCAGGGAAAGCATCGAGAAGCTCGAGAATATTATGCCAAATGCGTGGATGTCACACCTCAGATGGCCTTCCAAGTTATCAAGGTCTGAAAGGACGGTTTTGATACTGATGAATTTGACTAATGCAGCATTGTGCAGGCCTTGCGGGCAGAGAACGTCCGATACATTGTCGCTCCCTACGAGGCGGATGCTCAGTTGGCCTATTTGGAACGCGTAGGGCTGGTCAGTGGCATAATAACAGAAGATTCCGACCTGCTAGTGTATGGGTGTCAAAACGTGCTTTTCAAGCTCGACACAGTCGTGAATACGGTTGTCTCCATCATGCGCAAAGATTTTGCCTCAATATCTCGTTCCCAGTCAGATATCTCCCTTGTGGGCTGGTCTGACGTGCAGTTCCGAACCATGGCCATTTTGAGCGGTTGCGACTATTTGCCGAGCATACCCGGTATCGGCTTGAAAACTGCCTGTACCTTGCTCAGAAAGTGGAAGACAGTGGAGCAGGTTGTGAGGGCCATTCTACTCGAAGGCAAGAAAGTTGTTCCCCGAGGATACATGGATCAATTCAAGCTAGCAGACCTATGCTTTCAACACCAGCGTGTGTTTTGTCCTAATCAAGAAAAAATTGTACACCTCGCCGACGTGGATTCGGATTGGGACGAGAAAGCTGAGGCATACATAGGAAGGTAGATTTCCGCATACATAATGTCGGATAAACCACTTATGAATATGTGCAGCGATTTGGATCCCTTGACAGCGAAGAAACTGGCTAAAGGCGATATTGATCCGGTTACATTGTCCCCAATGGAAGATATCAATCCTAACTTCATTCCTCGAGGCAAGGGATCTGCTCCAGTTTCAAACGATCGCTACAGAGGAGATAAAGGCAAGAGCAGGGTTGCTGATACCCCCAATAAAGGGGGTATACTCAGTTTCTTTGGTTTGTCCTTTGAAATTGAATGGTTACATGTTTTCATATAACTCGTCAGGTCCCAACCCGATTATACCGCCCAGAGAAAGAAGATGCTCCTCTCCAAACGATGTGAAGAAGACGGAGAAGCGCTTCATTGGGAAGGCCAGTGGTAAAAGGACCTTGGTAGACGTCATGGAAAGTGACATCGCCACCAAGAAACAGAAACAGCTGTCCAAGTTTTTCGAAACGTCTTCGAAAGGCAAGGAACGAGCGACAACGCTAAGCGCAGGTCCGTCATCTACACTGCAAAACAAGGAAATCATCTATCATCTGGTCGAGGACGAGGACGAAGATAAATTTGATGCTGGGTCGTGCGACTCGTTAGACGTACAAGTTGACGATGCAGGACTAGAGATCGACTTCGAAGATTCATATCAGGAAGTCGTGGACCAGGAAGACGGATATATTTCGCCAGCCTCTTCGCGTTCAGATGACATTCAAGATTTATCTTCCCCTATTCGGTCCAGAAAAACATATAGTCGAAGTCGGCCACCGGATTCCGAATTTGGGGCCGAGGTAGTCTCAAGTCCTCCTGTGCAGGCGAAGCCGAAAGGAGTCCTCCGCTTATCACCCAAACCGATCTTTCGTATGCGCTCACTCGATTTGCCTCGTGTCAATCCATCTTCTAGTTTCCATCCTTCGTCCCTATCCGCTGGTCCTTTTTCTAAATCCAAATCATCCCTCATCTTCTCCGGCCCTGACCTGCGGGATTCATTTGTAGGCCTTTCGAGCGAAATCAACTCCTACGACGAGGCATCGGGATCCAAGTCACCTCCAACACCCACACCATCTCTTCCGACCCCTTTGGACCAGGAGCAACATCTAGGTGACCTCGCAGCTCAAGATTATGACCTTGATGATCCCGAAGTTGTCCTTGGTCTGAACGATGAATTGCGGAACCAGGCAGTGATGAATGGGTGGCGAAAGAGATGGGCGCTCGACCAGCCAGCGAAGCTCCAACGGAGGGAAACCAACGTAACACCTGCCGGAAGGCATAAGATACCTCGCGCCCACTCGCAGCTTGTGCTGTATTCAAATGCAGATCCAAATTCTGTAACGAAAGTCACGAAAGTGTCGAAGGTCACGCAAATTCGTCTGCAAGCCCGGAAGAGCTTGCCACTTTTTCAGCCTATTATAAAGAGCAAAACGGATGACGTGGATTCCGTTGATTTACCGCCAGACTTGGCTGGGAGCGGAGATGAAATGGCGTTCCTGGGCAAGTCGGGTTGCTCTCGGTGAGCTTTGACATGCACTTGATCAAGTTTTGAAATAAGACAACTAACCATGTATAGATACATTTGAACCCTTGTTTCCTGATTATCTGCATACATTGCATTGTGCGTGCGTCGTAGTTTGGTTGATAACAATAACATTCATATACCCTGTCATCTTGGATGTCGTCGTACTCAACGACGCCCTTTAAATGTACCTTACGTAACGTTCTGGTAAAACGCCTAGTGCACATGCCCTGCTGGTTCTCCTCTATTAACCTCCCGCTCCCCTAGAGCTTGAAGCTTGAAGCCTGATGAATTGATTCACTCCTGACCTCCATTTTTTTCGTTCTGTTACTAACTTAATATAATTTCGCTCGGGATCTCTCCATCTTTCTCTCAGGACGACGACTTGGGAATTACCAAGTCAGGGTTGAGGAGCGCGGGGTCCGCCACCACAAACTCAAGAATCTGGGGGAGCTTGGACATTCGGGGACCACACTCATTTTTGGGCCGAGCTCAAGACCGCCCTTCAAATTAAGGCTGGAACACCTTGCCTTTTTCATGTAAGCCTTCACCTGTTGCCAATCTTACGTCTTAGAATTGAGGGGAAAGATTGTCCAGTTCGCCATACTTCATCTTACATGGGGTGCGTCCTCATCTACATCCCTCATGCTCTCCGGCAGACAGAGCCCCTTGGGACTTACGTCTCCATCAGATGTCCGACAGTCAAGGGTCCCACAACTTCGCGTCATCGGGATATCACCCAGACCTCCATTTCTCTCCCGGTGAATCCGCGACACCAGTTTTTGGTGCTGTTACAAGCAATGACTCCGTTTTCAACTCTTACGATGATATACGTCATTACGATGCTCAAGAAATACAGCTCAATCAACAGCACGTCATACCCGGGCCCAGTAGGATGGACTACCTAGAACCTTCGCGGCAGACTGATATCCCCCGCGCCGGTCATCAACTTTCGACTTATAGTTTCGCGGGAGATACCTACTCGGCAGATCCCCAGTCGACCTCCACGCGTCTGCCGGGCCTCCGCCTCGAGACAATCTCGGAGATATCATCGACCAATTACAACCAACTACAGTCTTCGCCAGACCGTTTCCCCTCTTTCCCAGGCCCATCAGGCCCACCAGCTTCGCCTCACCGAGTTGTTCCAAATCGACTGTTATACCCCCTTAGAGAACCCCATATGGGCTCCGTCCATCTTTCTGGGGGTTCATATCATCCATCTTCCGCAGATGTTGAGTCCAGCAGGTTCAATCCTATGTCTGCGCCTCATATTCCATCCGTGTCCTCCATTCCCATCAGTATTCCCGATTGGCCGCGCCCCTTCTCGAGTGCTTTCTCGAGTAGCACCCTTGAGTTGGATCATGCAACAATATCCTCAGGTTCGCCGCCAACCACCATTGCGCACTCACCCTCCCAGTCGAGCGCTGCGCAATCGACAGCCAAGAAGAAAAAATCCAAAATGCATCAATGCGTACTCTGTGGGAGAGAGTTTCCTCGGTACGAGTTGATCCATTTTTGCTTTGCTTTCACTCAGTGGACCATTGCTCAGTCCAAGTGGTGTGAGGTTACATATGAATTCTGCGATACACAATAACTTCAAACGTGTGTTCTCACCCTCGTTTTCATTCGTCACTATCACCATGATTATCATCAGCTTTTCGATGCGAATTTCCTGGTTGTACAAAATCTTTCGCTGTTCGATCTAACGCCAAGCGCCATCGCCGTACTACTCACGGCGACACGCCCGATCACGCGTCCTCGTCTACACCACCTTTGTACATGGTTGGTTTTATCCCGCCAACAATTGCCCCAACACCCCCCCTCAGTCCTTACGAACCCCTTAAATTAAAATGGATGCCAAACCTCACGACACTTGATGCCGAGCCCCCTACCAGAGTCGTCGTCTCGGACGGCGACTCTGAAGATGACTTTCATGATGATGCAGCTGATGATGCGGACTGGAGGTGAGCGTCGCCGTTGGCCCTCCGTTTGTCCCTAGTCACTATTGATGAGCATTTGTCATGGACACCTTGAAGGGAGGAATTCTGACCTTAATGATCCACCATACTTATATAACCCTTCTCAGGTGAATGACCAGGTTTGAGACCACCTCAATGTGCCTTCTTTTTTCTACCTTTTTAGTTTTGAGGTCTTCCAGATCATGCGGTCGCCCCTCGGTGATATCGTATTATTGACGTATTGTCTATTGCATACTTTCGTGCTTTCTAGTGCTATTGCTTTATTGCTCTGATATAATTAGTTATAGCTTTGGGGTCCCTTACATATCATATTTAACATGTAAAACGAGAGGATCGTATTATTCGCTCGTCAATATCGCTAGATCGAGTTTGGGTTTCATACTTGTAGGTTGTCCGTACAACACACGATTCACCATGCCGATGGGTATATCATGCAACTCGGGCGAACACCTGGGGTTTAGATAGGGATTTCTAGTGTGTGTGCCCACAGGGAATATCACTCTCTTGTCTGCAGGATAACGGTCATTAGTCTAAAGATCTTCCAACGCGAGCCTTACTTACCAGTTATAGCATCGCAGTCGGAAAATGAAGGCGTCGCAGCAATTGCCATGGATGAATACACGATGTAAGTTGTCATCATAGCAACAACTGACCAAGCGGGCACCAGCAAGGCCCACTCCCTTTAGTTTGATACCATTTAGCTTTGTGAGAGGGGATAAGAAGAAAAAATCGTACCGACTGGGATACCATTCTATACCCGCCCGCACAATGTACTCGTCAGGAACCAAGGCCCACAGAAGGTATAGAATAAAAGCGAGATATGTCGACGTCCAGGCGACGAATCCATAGAACTCGGGTGCACGGCTTCGATGAGGATCCCTCCCATGGGGTATTGCGCCTGAGGTGTTCTTGTGGTCGTCCATCTGTTGAGGCACAGCTCCGATTTTCGGGCCGGCCATCCCGTCCGACTTTGAACGGTGACTATCAAAACGAATGCAATGGCCGCCATGAATTCACTGAGGGCGCAGAAGAAGGCTTTACGAAAGTCGATGTCCAATACGCTTCAAGCACTGCCTGCATCTGCTATAGCGGACCAATGTGAGGAACCAGTCTCGACGGTCTACGTTCTAGTTCGTTATTCCAGTCCGTTCTCTTATTCCCCCTCTAGCGCGAGCTATCACGGAACGCATTCTCTCCCTGCCATCCTTCGAGAAAAGCCAGACCGTTAGTTGTTATCTCAGCATGCCGTCTGGGGAGGTGGACACATCCCAAATGGTTCGGGAGATTTTGAAGTGCGGTATGGACACTCTCTTACTTCTGCATCTTGTTGACCCAACGCGAAATGCTAGGTAAATCATTTTTCGTCCCGAAAATCTTCCCCGCAGAGGGACATATGGATTTCCTGAAAGTGCATGGCCAAGATGATCTCGACTCGTTCCCAAGCGGACTGTGGGGAATCAAGGAGCCTGAGACACACTGCGAAGAGTCTGCGCGACAAAATGGTGCGTTTCATTCCGCCATAGGAAAAGGTGCTTTATAGATCTACGATGCTCAGCGTTGAGTGAATCATCCGAAGAACTGGATTTGATCTTGTTACCTGGTGCGCCCTCTTTGTCTGTTGGACGGAGTCTTCTAATTGATGTTAATCAACGCCCAGGTGTCGCATTTGATAAATCCCTTTCACGCTTGGGACATGGAAAAGGGTACTACGACCGTTTCATCACCTCCTACCTTTCGAATGGTCGGCGTCGACCACTATTAGGTCGACCTTCTCTTTCAACGCTTGCTAATTCAATCTTACATGCATGACAGTCGCCCTCTCTTTACGTGAGCAACTCTTCGAAAAGAATTCAGTCCCTATGGGGGAGCACGATTGGAAGATGGACCTCGTCGTAACACCAGATGAAATTCTGGGGCTCGAGAAACATTATGGTAGTGTTTAAATCCACAGTCGATGAGGGCTATTTATTTTCGCTTTTCGCAGGCAGAGGGTTGTCAACTGCAGATGATTTAGTGGAGAAAGATGACTGTTGCTAGCCATGGAAGCAGCGGGCTTGGTCAAAGGTGGTGTGAAAGACTGATTGAATGGTCCGGTTGAACAAGCGAGAATTGTTGCGGCATCCTTGGGGGGTATGCTGAGCTCTGGAGTATTCGGAATGCGGGCAACATTCCGATGGATAATATACCTTTGGCCAAGATTTCTATGGAAGTCCTCTGTAAATCCTCGAGTGTGGAATAACCTGGTTGTAGCAACTTTGGTAGGAGCTCCTATGGCCAAATGATTATTAGTAATCGACATTGGACGACAACTCGCTCCCGTCGACCAGATGCTTCTTTACGCCGGTCCTCTGGACCGATTGCATCCGACTCTCACATGTTCTCATACCGTCTTTCGCTGGCGCAGACGATATAGTGCTTACGTCTCGTCAATCCCGCAGCTCCAGAAGATTAGAAGATATAACCAATCTGGGGAAGCTTGCAAAGTGACGCACACGACAGGGTTTTTCTCTGCACACAGATGGGCATCAAGGCAGATTGATGCACGTTTTACTCCTCGTCTTTGGCTCGGGAAATGCCATTATCTCCTTATTTCTCCTTAACTTGAATCTTCTACCAACCCTTCTGTGCCTACTATGCCCCTCAAACACGGTTCTTGTCTCTGCCGTGAAATTCAATATTCAGTAACTGGCGATCCATTTTCGATTTCGATGTCTGTCACTGCCTCAACTGTCAGAATTTCAGAAATGCACCAGTGGGTCCGCTTTTTTGTCGAACACCGTTTTCAGACCAGAGGTTAGTCTGCTGCGAACAACATCGTCGGGAGCTCAATCCGAGTAATCACTATCAGCAAGTTGAAGTTACAAAGGGCAAACCAACAGAATTCATCGACCGCGATACGAAGAGCGGTGTTCGCTTATCCGGGTATTCTGCCCAAAATGTGGTTCAAAGGTGTTCAAGATGAACAGTGCGAAGAAGTGGACCATCGTGGATGTCGGGACGCTTGATGATAAAAACACCTGGTGTAAGCTTAAACTTGTATCTGAACATGAACCCTCTGTTTTCAGTACCCAAACGGGAGAATCTCATAGAGAGGAAGAGGGAATGGGTTGCTGGGATCAAATTAGAGGGATAGAGGAAGCAGGGTAGCTCTCCGAGCCACTCTAATATGTTCTTTGGAAGGCAATTGTTACAGGTGCCGAAAACCATCGCTGCTGGCCATGAGGCTCATAGCTCAAAGTTTGAACGTTACAGTACCATGCGACTGTGCTGTTGAAGTGATTCCCAATTTGCTTGTTAGACGGCGTCGTCGCGTTTTGGCTTGCGACCACCACCACAACCTTTCTTGCTTATTCTACCCCTTATAAGTTGCATCCTCTCTTAGACCGGTGACCGTCCCTACGTAAGATTGATAAAACCCTTTCACGCTTGGGACATGGAAAAGCGTACCACGACCGTTTCCTCACCTGCTTCTCGAATGGTCGGCGTCGGCCAGTATATATTAGGTCGTCCTTCTCTTGCAACGCTTACTATTTCAGATTTACATCCACGACTGTTGCCCTCTCCTTACGTGAACAATTCCTCGAAAAGAATTCAGTGACGATGAGGAAGCACGATTAGAAGATGGACCTCGTCGTAACACCAGATGAGATTCTGAGGCTGGAGAAGCATTGAGGTAGTGTTTTTGAGTCCAGAGTCGCGGGCTTAAGAATATGAGGGCTTGGATTCCAAACCGTGGCCGACCAACTAAGATGTTACACCAGATATCATACCAATTTATTTTCGCTTTCCGCAGGCGGTACATAGAAGAATTCCTCATATTGCACGAAGTAAGGGGGCATGATCGTCGGCTGTAATATATTCTTGTGGTTTGCATTCGTGGAGAATCTTCATCCTCAGATGATTCTTCCGTCCTTCGTCTGCGATTCTAAGATGACAGATTTTCGTAGCAGAAAGCAAAGAAAACCCTCACGATTTCATAAGGTACAGAGGGAGGAAAATTCTTGTCCGGGCGGTCTTTCGGGGAGGAAAGGAGTCTGATGAAACTACAAAGAATGAATGGGAGGCTCGATCAGACATCACACGGCAAAGACTTGATTACCCCGAATTCTGTCCCGTCGTTGCGAAACTGATCCGGTGCGTCCTGCCTGAAGATATGTACCCTGGACCTAAACATAAGTCATCAATCGTCGTGCGATCGACATCACATCAAAGAAGATTGAAGACCTAGCTGTGGGACCATGATACCCTTTGCACCAGTGTCAAAAGTCCCGGGGGTGCCATCAGCATTGAGAATTTTTGTTGAAAGTTGTGAGGTAGTCACTATCTTTGGTTTAGTTAAAGGACGGTTTGAGCAATAAGTGCTAGTGAATCACTGTGAGGTTATGACTGGACGAAGCTCTGATAAAGGTTTTTCTGATCCGTTCCAAGAGAGCAGTTTTGGCTGACATGGTCAGATCGTGGGCCGCTTGAAAAGGGAATGAAACGGAATTTAAAACAAGTAGGGCCACCTGGGATAAACCTCAAGACACGGAAGGTCGCGATTGTTATCTGCATCGAACCTTTGGATGGGAATTGAGCATGATTGGTATGTTATGGATGAAAACCATGAGGTCATGCAATGCGTGTATATTGACGTGGTAAATCATCTGAGAATAGTCGAGGCCAACGTCCGGCAACGCTGATATGACGATCGTGAGCAACGTGCGCAATACAGGATGTAAATAAGACTTACTTTTAAAAGCCTCGAAGAGGGTGTTTGGACTTGTCATGTTCTGGCAGTCTTCAGCGACGGATGTCAGTTTACACTCGACGGAAAGAATTTCTCGGATGGCTACCGACAAAGACAACTTCATGTCCAGCCTCGACGAAAGAGGTGGCAGTGTTGATGGCGATAGACTCTTTCGGTGTACCAGGAGGGCCAGAAACTTCAAGCATATGCCCTCGCAAGAGTCCCCCAGAGAGGAGCTGGTCAAATGCAGATGATCTAGTGGAGAAAAGGTGGCTGTTGCTAGCCATAGAAGCAGCTGACTGGGTCAAAGGTAGTGCAAAAGACTGGTTGGATGGTCCTGTTGAGCGAGAGAAAATCGTTGCGGCATCCTTGGTGGGTATGCTCAGCTCTGGCTTGGAGTATTCAGAGCGCGGGCAACATTCCGACGGATAATATACCTTTGGCCAAAATTTCTATGGAAGTGCTCTGTAAATCCTCGACTGTGGAATAACCTGCTTGTAGCAACTTTGATAAGAGCCCCTGTGGAAGAACCAAGGAGAAGATGGGTCGAGATGGCATTTGATTATATAATCGACATTGGACGCGTTGACCAGATGCCTTCTTCACGCTGGTCCTTGCGCCGGTCTTCTCAGGACTTCTGTACTTACTCTGGACCGACTGCTTTCGACCCCCACACGTTCCCGTGCTGTCTTTCGCAGACGCAGACGCCATGGCACTTCTGTCTCGTCCATCGCGCAACTTCGGAAGATATCACCAACCTGGCCTCCTGATTGAGAGACGCGCGCGCGACGGGGTTTTCTTTCTGCACACAGATGAGGTACCAAGGCAGATTGATGCACGTTTACTCGTGGTCTTTGGCTCGACCACGCCATCATCTACTTATAACTTGTTCGCACCTTGAACCTTGTACCAACCTTCAGTGTCTACCATGCCCCTCAAACGCGGTTCTTGTCTCTGCGGTGAAATCCAATATTCAGTGACTGGCGAACCATACGATTTCAACGTCTGCCACTGCCTCAACTGTCAGAAATGCACCGGGTCCGCTTTTTCGTCGAATACCTTTTTCATGCCAGAGGTTAGTCTGCTGCGAACAGCATCGGGGCTTAATCCGATTGATCACTGTCTACCATCAGCAAGTTAAAGTTACAAAGGGCAAACTAACGGAATTCATTGACCGCGATACGAAGAGCGGTATTCCGCTTATCCGTAAATTCTGCTCAAAATGCGGTTCAAACGTGTTGGTGACGGGCGGTGGGGGGAAGATCCTCATGCTAGATGTCGGGACGCTTGATGATAAAATCACCTGGTGTAAGCTCCATATCGTTTAAACTTGTATCTAAACATGAACCCTCTGTTTTTCAGTACCCAAATGGGAGGGTTTCATACAGAGGAGGAGGGAATGGGTTGCTGGGATCAAATTAGAGGGGCAGAGGAAGTAGGGTAGCTTTCCGGGCTACTCTCATATGCCCGTTGGAAGGCAACTGTTACGAGTGCCGAAAACCGTCGCTGTTCTGGACCGACTGCATTCGGCCCTCACATGTTCCCATACCGTCTTTTGAATTCGCAGACAGACTTCCGTCTCCATCGCGCAACTCCGGACGATATATAAACAATCTGACCTCATGATTGAGAAGCTTGCAGAGTAACGCGCGCGACAGACAGATGGGCATCAAGGCAGATTGATGCACGTTTACTCGTGGTCTTTGACTCGAGCACGCCTTTATTATAACTTGTTCAAACCTGGAACTCCGTACCAACGTTCAACGTTCAGTGCCTACCATGCCCCTCAAACGCGGTTCTTGTCTCTGTGGTGAAATTCAATATTCAGTAACTGGCGATCCATTCGACTTCAACGTCTACCACTGCACCGGCTGTCAGAAATGCACCGGGTCCGCTTTTTCGTCGAATACCTTTTTCAAGCCAGAGGTTAGTCTGCTGCGAACACCGTCATCGGGAACTCAATCCCAGTGATCACTGTCTGCCATCAGCAAATAATAGTTACGAAGGGCAAACCAACGGAATTCGTCGATCACGATATGAAGAGTGGTATTCCGAGTATCCGGAAATTCTGCCCAACATGCGGCTCCAACGTCCTCGTGATGGACAGTGCGAAGAAGTTCGCCATCGTGAATGTCGGGACGCTTGACGATGAAATCACCTCATGTAAGTTCCGTATCGTTTAAGCTTGTATCTGAACATGAACTGTTTTTCAGTACCCAAATGGGAGAATTTCGCAGAGAAAAGGAGGGAATGGGTTGCTGGGATCAAATTAGAGGGACAGAGGAAGTAGGGCAGCTTTCCGGGTCAACCCAATATGTTCGTTGGAAGGCAATTGTTACAGGTGTTGAAAACCATCACTGCTGGGACTGAGGCTCGCAGCTGAGCGCTGAAAGCTTGACCGTTTGAAAGTTACGGTTAACTTCTGATTCTGAACCCCGGTCGAAGGGTTCAGAATTGGGAGTCTCTGGGGCATGTCCGCCCGCTCCAAGCCCGCTCTATGTAAGCCAAGCATGATTCTCCAGAATGAGGTGGCGATGGGAAGAACCCTGAGTCAATAATCGCTGACTCTCATTGTTTCACCCCTCTGGGGGGAAGTAACGAAGGAGTGGTTTATAGTGTTGTACTGGAAGAAAATGACTGAGATTTGACTCGGATACGAGATAGACGCATCTCTCGTCCTCATCGTCCGTGACGATAGAAACGCACATTCCCTAATCCAGTCTATCAACGAATCTGACCGTATCGAGTTAAGCATAAATGTGTGAACGACGTACAGACAGTCGAACGACCAAAAACAGCAATATATCATCAATCTTCCCCCCTAATTTCTTGCCGTAGTCTTCCCCCTTGACCTCTAACCGCAAGATACTATGGACACATCCTCCATAAACTGCTTCCCATCGTCAAAGCCACCGACCTTCACCACAAGCACACCCGCTCTGCGGAAGAACGGCAAGCAGTCTTGCAGCCACACCTCCAGGGCATCACCATCTATCAGAAGTTGCGACACAAGCATGATATTGATGCGCTTAAGGCATGGAAACCTGCCAGAGGTATACATCGAACCAAACGCTTCATCATCCCACTCCAATTGTTGCACGAAGGCTTTTTCAACATCATCACAATCCGTACCCAAGTACTCATCCTCATCCTCCCAATATTCGTAATGGATATTGAGCTCCTCCAGCTTCGGAAGGACTCCCAGACCGGATTCGAGCACATCGATCATGCCTTCACCTGAATACCGTGTAGATAAAGTGAGGTGACGGAGAGACACGAAGTCTTGTAAGCCAATCGACGGGTGCAATTCGGGGTCGATGCCTGGAGATTCAAACATGCTTTCGAACCAATCTTCTCCAGGACTCTCATACGCACCAGATGACTCACTTAGAATCCAGATCAAGGACTCTAAGCTTTGAGAAGCACTTTTCATCACCGTTGCTGCCGCGGTAGGTAAGCGATAATTGCTATGGATCCGCAATTCACGCAGCCGAGAGATTTTGAGTGGACAGTCGGGGCGAGAAAGGTACCCAACCAAGGCGTCAGCCTTGGGCTCCAAGGTCATCTCGAGTGATTCCAAGTAAATGTCGTGTGATGCAGCCGAGGGCAAAGGAGGGATCATGGGAGAGATGACGGTTGGACGATGGCAGGAGCGATCGTGATAGCCATATAAATTGAGATGTTTCAGGCCAGTGGCCAACCCCAAAACGTGGATAAATGTGTGGCTGCACATGTGCGGGACGATAGTATGGAGACTGGGGGACTGAAAGAGACGAGCGAGGGCGGCCTTTATTGGCACTGACAATGCCTCCCAGGAGTGATGCGTGTCGAGCCTGAACACTTGAAGAACCCGTCGATCAGCGACGTCCTCGATCAGCCGTACGAAAGAACGTCTCTCGAAGGATTCAATATCCCGACCTTGAATGCGCAGGATTCGGATGTAGGAAAGATACTCGGGGTGGATGGAGAGAACGCGGACGAGGCTGTTCATGTGGCGGTAATAACTGATCTTGACGTCGAAGAAGAGCTGCTTGCGGCTCGGAATGAGGAATGAGTGGGAAACGGTGCAGCATCGTAGCAGGGTGTCATGGTCACCCCGAACTGCGTAGATGACCTGATCGATGATATCTTGGGGAATCACTGGTCGAGGCATAATTTCTATTTGTTCGCCCTGCGTGCAGGTCGTGGAGGCCCTGGAGGGTGGTCCCACGGGATGACGTGGAGTCCCGATACGTTGAGTTCTGATGGAGAGCCAGGAGAGGTCACCAGGAATGGTCAAGTCCTAGGTCATGTGTCGGAGCCACGTGATCTCGTCCTGTTGGACGCGGACTCCGAATTTGGACGGCGTCGTCGCGTTTTGGCTTGCGACCACAACGATCCAGTTTTCTTGCTTATTCCACCCCGTATATCCTCTCTAATCTTGTTTAATATCCCCGCGTAACCCTCTCAACCAAACCCAATATGCCTACAAAGTCGTCCTCCACTCACTTGGATGTCTTCAAATTTAGACAATCGCATCAAATGAACACTGTTAGAGTCGAAAATATCTCTGCTCGTGGTATGGATCTTTCGATCAGTGGAAACCTGCCACTTGAGTGACTTCCCCTTTCTTTCAGCAGCCGTTAATGAAGTCGTCGAACTATTCAAAATGCTTATCGGTGATTTTCTTTCATGATTACCACGTAAAGCTGAATTCGTGGGCTGAAATAATCAACGTTAGGGAGCGTAAAGAGTTCTTGCTACCACGAAAACTCTCTTGGCAGCTTCTTGGAGATTGTGTTCTCCAACCAGGACGCAGCGGCGTTGAGTCCCCCTTGCGACGATTTTTGCATCCCAGTTCTGACTTGCTCTCAGGAAAGCCTTGTGCATGTCTGGATATAACGTCCACGCCAAGCCAATGTAAGTCCTCTTCCAATAGACTCAATGTATGCGCTTTTTTGGGCCTCCGTGGCCGTGATACCAGTGTTCATGCATCCGGCGCACCTCCTTTTATTATCTCGAATCTGAAAACTCATTTGATAGCTTTGTTTATCCGCTTTCACCTTCAAATGGCGAGGTTTCGACAAAGCGGCTCTCTGATGATCGTAAAAATCTCTACGTGCTCGGTTTGCCGTTTTCTTTGACAAAGTACACCTTCCTATGTTCAAGGCATCCAAACTCTGACATGAGCGCTCAGGAGTGAATTCACGTCTCTTTTCTCGCGCTATGGGACCGTGGCCCATTCCGTCATTCTTGCCACGGTTGACAATTCGTCCCGCCGCCGTGGATTTGTCGTCATGTCCACTCACGAGGAGGCAAGGCTAGCTATGTCTTCGCTGACACGTACTCATATCAAGTATGTCTTGAATTCGACAAAAAGTTGTCTTAACTCTTCGCTTCCAGAGGGCATTGCCTCGATATATCGTGGGCCGTAGTTCAGCGTTCTCAAGGTATGTATGACATCACTTTCTTCTCGATGTCAGTCTGAAATGGCATCCTGTTAGGTTTCCTTGATGGCGGTGATCGAGCCATGCTCCTTGATCCACGAAATTCTTCTATCTCCTCATCTGCCACCGAATCCCCTGACATTGCAGCGAACTCAGCGAACTCAGCGAACTCGTCGACATCCTCAACCAATTCCAACGAGGAAGAACTCGCGTCCTTCGCCCCGAGTCTCCTTCCGACAGCTACCATATTCATCACTAATTTGCCAACACTGCTGTTCTCTGGACTGAAAGACATGTCTCCGCTGTTCTGCCCCTTTGGTCCCATCAAGAAGCTCAACATTACCGGGACGCTCTCAGCTGCAACACAGTCCGTGCTTATAGAATACGAATCGGCTGAAGTCGCACAAGAAGCGAAAGAAACCCTTCATGGACAGCACTACATCGGGCACCAAATCTCGGCTTGCTTTATCCGGAAGAAGTCTCTTGTGTTGAATCTTGCTCCAGTTTCAGATGCTCTTCACTACACCCATCCTCGCTCAGCTCTCAGCCATCGCCCCTCATCCTTGCTTGTACCTTTGCGCTCGTGCTATGATGCTCCACAACAACGCTTTAACAACTTTCGGCACGCCCTTAGCAGTTTTCACAACATCCCTTCCCGTGCGTCACCCCTCGGCCCATTGTTCAACCACCGCCAGCGCAACCTCCCCGACTTCAAATCGAGCTCTCAGTGAAAGCTGCCAGTTAGTTGGATAGTCACACTGGTGTATTTTGTTTAAAATTCCAAGCGACCAGGTTTCTTGAGAAGAGTCTGCTATCCCCAGTCTGTCTGTACATGTACCTTTAAATAACAGCTTCACAACGAAACATTGAGAATCTGAACTGCCGGTTGCTAAGGTTGAGGATGTCGGGGTAAATACCACCACACATCATCTTGTCTTTGAACTGTCCATAGTTTCACCCTCTTTTACTACCCTTTCCTGATGATCCCCTCCCTGGCGATCGCACTTCCTGTCCTTACTGCATTACTCGCCGGCCGCGCTTGGGCCGTGACGACGTGGTCTGTCGGCCTAAGGCCCCTGTCTCACTCATAAATCTCACCCACCCACAGTAACGCGACAACCCTTTGTCCGGCTTCTTCTCCTTGTTGCAGTATGTCAAACGAATCACCTATTTGATTCCGTCTTCCTTAATTCCTTGCTCCTCAGGCGAATATGGATTCTGCGGAACAGATTCCGTAGGTCCGCTATCCGGTCCTCGGTCCAAGGCTCATCAGTTATGACCACTAGTTCTGCTTGGGAGGTTGCAATCCCGTGGCGTCGAATACTCTCCAGTCTTGCAAGCCCAACCCTGTCTGCGAGAGTGCTGTTGTACGTTTTATGTTTTATGCGTGTTTACTCAGCCAGAAGTAACTCATGTTATTTGCAGTACGATTTTGCCACCAACTCTCGCATTCTCACTAATTCCACTTATTTCAATGGAAACGCGTCTGAATACGGTATGCGGTTTTTCCAGATTACATATAATTACTCAAGATCAACGATGTACAGATTGGATTGTCGACAAAGGCAACATCTTCAACACAAACACTTCCAGTGGGGAGCTCGCCTTAACTCTTACCCAGGCAAATGGCGGCACACGCCTTTCTAGTACTCGTTACGTTCACTATGGAACGATCACTGCAAGCCGTAAGTTGCCACACTCGTTGTGATCAACACAATGTTCGTTGATGAAAACACCTTCTTCATTTCAGTCAAAACCGGTCGTTGGGCTGGTGTTGTGACGGCTTTCATTACGATGAGCGACATCCGAGATGAAGTCGACTGGGAATTTCCTGGGAGCAACACAACCCAGGGACAGACCAATTACTTCTGGCAAGGATATATACGTTTGTCATCTTTATCTGCCCCCGATATTGCGTCACATCATTTTGATAGCTACCACCACCAATAATGGGAAAGTCGAGACGGTCTCGTCAGATACATATGCCAACTACCATGATTATACCGTGTGTCTATTTGACATCTGTTACTCTGGGCGGCTCCTCATGCGACCTCGCCGTATTCTTTCAGATTGATTGGCAGCCCAAGTCATTAACTTTCTCAATCGATGGAAAAGTCGTCCGCACTATCAATCAAGCTGATGCCGTCGACTCATCTGGAGTCAGCCGATTCCCAAACAGCCCGTCTCGAATCCAACTCTCGTATGCACCCATACTTACTTGATAATGGTTTGATGTTGAAACACTGTACAGCGTGTGGCCTGCAGGTATCCAGGGTTCGGCACCTGGAACTGTGCAATGGGCAGGAGGTATTATGCCCTTTGGTACACCTCGCTTGGATTGCTCAACACTATATGTTACAGGGATGATCAACTGGCAAGACCCCGACTACGTCGCAGCCGGCCATTTCTATGCTCTCGTCAACAAAGTCACCGTCAAGTGTGCGGATCCCACAGCCCCTGGTGCCAATATTACAGGCTACAGATATGGTTCCAACACGACTGTGCTGACGCCGTCTGTTTCCTTCACAAACGAGACCACTCTTCTCAACAGCGGGCCTTTAAGATTTGGAGGCGAGTCTCTGCGTCTCCATGCCGTGATAGCTGTAGTCGCAGGATTGTTACTCTCTCAGTTTATTTGAAGTGATAGGCACTACTGTTTATGTACAAATAGTTTATCCTGTTGTACTTCGCTATGTCACCTTGGGATAAATGAAGGTTTATGTGGCGTCTAAACAAAGCCACTATTATTTGCCCCTTGATCACTGAGCTCATGGGTCACCATGACGCTCACAGAGGACAAGAAAAAGCCACGTCATGCAAATTCGTTCTCTCACACCTCTTCGGGCACTGACGGCGACGGCGTCCGAGGACCTCGAGAGCGTCAGAACACATCAAGCAGAACCGAGAAAAAGGAACACATAGCAGAGCCCTCCACTGATAACTGGACGGGAACGGAGCTGACGGAGTCTCCTCGCATCGATCCTGTCAATTTCAGCTCACATAGAGACCCAAATGTTGCTCCAGAATCAAGAACCAAACTTGGCAAAGCCGTCCCACTCAAGTTTATGAGGTCGACCACACCTGACTCGACCGCGGGATCGATAGCTTCATCGTCCCGAGTACGTTGGGAGCAATTGCGGCACCACGTTCTCCGACCAGCTGCGCCACTTCCATCCCAGTCTGCGACTACTATCTCTTCGTCTGCGCCTTCATATTCTCAACCTGCGAAACCATCGCGCTTGGCACGTCTTGGTTTTCGTTCGGTCGTCGAACACGCGCGTGAAGTGGTTTCTGATGATGCATACAAATTTGCTCAGGAGCTCAACAAGATTTGTTGGTCTATACGCCTTCCTGAGCCACAGAAGGGGAGAGCCGAACGCGAAGCGGGGTCGTCAGGTTCATCTAGTCAAATGCTTTTCAAGTCGGACCTTCCCTTCGCTGCCGGCACGGCAGTCTCGACCGTGGAGGCCCATCCTGGTGGTACCAACAAGTCATCTGACAAGCTTCATTTGGCCTCGTCAGGACCCATCCCACTCCGCGCAGTAGCTTCCGTGAGACCCCTCCATCAAGCGATACAACGTCATGTCACTCCGTTCCAAGGTGGGATATCCATGGCAACTCACCTACCGTCCGAATCCCTCGTTCTTTCGACTCTTCTTATTCCCTTCTTTAACTCGAAAGGCGGTCCTATTTTGGATGAAGAGAAGTGGTTGGCCATCGAGACATTCGAGTCCATTACCCGGACGTGGGCTCCCATGGATGAAGTGAGTACACGATATCAACTCGCAGGTATCTTATGCTGAGCTTTCTTGTAGTTTCTCGGCGTGGAGCGCTATCTGTGGTGCTGTAACGCAGCCGCGGTCATTCCCACATCGACAATGCGGATGCGACTCTTGGGCATGTTGTTCACTCTCATGGTTGGGACCGAGACAAATTATCCCATCACCTCGCCCGTTGGTTTCCGAAGTATCCTTCAGGGCGTTTTCTCTCTCGCCCATTCCCTTCGCACTCTTTCCACACCATCCACCGACGAACAGGAGGTGATGCTCCTCCACGATATAATCAGCAAAGTTCGCTCCGGATCTTGTGGCCAGCTGGACGTTGATTTGGTTCGTGAAGAATATAACATTGTGGGTGCCACAAGAGAGGATTCAGAATTTATCAGAGAAGCAATTCTGTTGGAAGCGCTCTCCCAATGCCTGCAAGCCTGTACGAACGATAGTCGCATATGGTTGTTTCATAACGTTCTAGAGGTAGGGCTTTGGCAGAGCACCTACTTTCATCTTCATCTGACATATTGGCCTAGCAATATTGGATTGACCGCCCGAAAGATATAGTGACGATCTGGGGAGCAATCTACACTCGCACATTGGGCACTCTGAGCCAAGCAGTTTTGAAGCTTCTTTCGATACCCCTCGAGCCTTTAGGAGACATCCAGAGGGCTCTCTTAGTGGCTGCATTCGTACAACGGCGATTCATTCCCGATATGGATACGCTGGGCAAAAGGGTTACGATGCAATCGAGGAGCAACATTGTGAATATCGTGTTGGACTTGGTCTGCATGACTAAAGAGGAGCGGGTCCGAGGGTGGGGTATCGGACTGATCTCCACTTGGTACCAGGAATCATCTTCCTGGAAGGCATGCCTCGAGATAGCTATTCGAGATTTTGTGGGAGCGTTCACAATTGTCCCTTTATCATCGCTAAAATATAACCACAGGTGTCCAACAGTGACTGGGCATGCATTCTATCCAGGTTCTCCTCTCTCCTCCAAGTGTTGTCAGACGAGTCTCGCCAGCCGTTTGTAGCATTTGCCTTGCCTCTTTTGCACGACGTACCTTTCCATTCGTCCGACTTTGTTGAATGTCAACTCATCAAACATCTCAGAAACTCGTGGACTCGCCTCCCGCCTATCCTTGCAGGGCGCTTACGAATCTTCTGGATACAGTTGCTCAAAGCTATCCACAAATCTTTTACAAGCCTTTGTTTTCCTGTGCTGCGTCGTCCAAAGAGTTCAGCGTTGTGAACCACCTTTGCGTAATTGTAATTGTGGCCAAGTTCCTCCCTGATTTTTGGATCAGGGATGCCGAGATGCTGTCGGTTGCGCTGATGAGTGATGTTGGAACACGAAAAGGGAGTACTTCCGCGAGTAGGGACAAATCATGGGCAGAGGCCAGGCTAGGACAGTCTGTTCTAATGCTGGAGTTAATTGGGTTCATTCAAGCGGTACGTCACGAGAAAGAGGCAGCCAATGTGAGGTTTATTCCTCAAGTCCTTCCTCCGCATCTGAGGTCGCCCTTATTTTCCAGAACTCAGAAAGTGTGCTCTATGTCGAAACTACGAAGTTTATTACATCCCTTGAATCACGGCTGGGAATATTGATTGAAGCAAAAGTAAGTCTATTGTTGACTGATCGAAATCGGAGAGACCGACATGTTCTCAGGAGCAAGATAGCCTGATCCCTCCTTCTCGTAGGCTCCTTTTCTGCATACTATTGCGGGAGATGAGATTGTTAACTCGATCACTTAAGCCGTATGTGTCTTTGTAAAATATCGATGTACATGTCTCAACCCGTCTCATCAGTGCCACTTGGCTGCCACAGGTCATCGATTGGTTCACTGGCCTGACCAACGGTACAGAGTCGAGCCAAGATCCCGAGGAAGAGGAAGAGACGATGGTTGACCGTATTCAAGGGCTCTATGCTGCTGCGCTTGATGGTATTCGTTCCGCACACCAGGTATTTCACGTCTTGAATTATCCCCTTGACTGTCCCCTATCAACCTTCGAATAGCGCCGCAGTACGGTCGTCTTATCGAAGTCGATAGAGAAGTCATATTCAAATAGTCCCGCTACGTCCAACGTCACAGAATTGACGACGTTGTTTGTTCAAAAAGAGACATTACTCGCTTCGCTGTCCAAGGGTCTTGCTGCCAAAGCCTCGAAGTTACTGGTTACAATCTCAACCCTTTTGGATGTTGATGACTACCGCCGACTCATCCCACACATATGGGCTCAACTCCCAACTGATAGAGATGCTTCATGGACATCTGCAGTTCGTCTTCCCCTCTAACTATAAGTTGACGCCTTATACCTCGTGGTAGTTATGCTTCCTTGTCATGAAGAGTGCGGAAAAGGCCCCTGCGGAGTTGCTTCCAACTATTGAAGTTGATTTACAGAGGTAGGATGTCTCCCTTATCCCGAATTAAGTGGTTGATCCAAGAATGCAGTTCTGACGAGTCTACGAAACTCGATGCTTTGCACAAAATCAATGTTCTTTTCAACTGGCGTTTCCAGATTTCGTCTCAGTCGGTTGTTGCCGATCGGGCAAGACGTCCATTCAAAGTGACTCGCGGCCCTCTCCCTTTCACCTCGACGGATGTTGGTTCTAGTGCTTACATTCCCGAAGAAGACGCAGACCAAGCGAAAGACAACATTCCTCTGGAGCTCAGAAAACGTCTAGCTGAAATTGGTTGGGGTCCAGATGACGGTCCTGTCGACGAACTCAAAGAATGGATCAGAATGCCGATGTCTCTTCTGCCCACTCATGATTTAGGCGGATTGAGCAGCGGCTCCCACGACTTGCCATCCTCTCCCTCGCAGAATTTCAATTCATCACTGGGAGATAAAGTGGATGAATTGGGCCTTCTACGACGCAACTCTAGCACGGGCGGCCCTCAACAACAAAGCATAAAAAGAAAAGCGGTCTTTGTGCCATCTTTGACTCTCGTCTTTCCTTGCCTCGCGTCTTTAGTGTTTGACCCCAAGTTTACGATCTCGTCCACTGCGAAACAAATATTGCTGGAAGTCATGAGGAATGATCCTACCCTCCTCGCTCGTCCGGTGCTGGACCTTTTTACAGGAACCGAAAAGGACATGCAATCAGCTATCCTAACAATCCGGGCCTTCCTCCACGTCCAAAGTGTCCTCCCATCTCCAATAACGCATCACCTATTCAATCATCTGGCTGGGTTCCTGAAATACTCAGCCCGGCATCCGGAAGACGATGATGGCCTAGAAGATTTTGCCTTTGTTATCCCCGTACTCGCCCGACTAGTAACGCAAGTCAGCGGCATGTCCATGCGCGAAATTCGCAGGGCGAAGCTCGAGACGTTTTTCGTCCCGTCTGGAGGCCTTTGGTTCCCATCATCGGCTCCAGTTGGACCGATGTTTCCGAGAAACTCCTGGTCTCTGAACAACAGTTCTGATAAAATCCCATCAAAATCAGTTTCGATGACGATAATACGCGTTTCACAAAACCTCATGTTTTTGGCGATGTTGAAGCGCAATCCTCAGGATGTTGAAGTCATCCGGAAAAGTCTGTCTCGAATGGAGTTTCCATCTGCCAATCTCTCAGAAACTAGACTCCTTGAACTCCTAGATTTCGTTCCCCAGCGGTGGAGTGATTCTGGCGACGGTCCAACCCTGAGGAGCTTGTCTTTGATGCTGTCCAGGAGCCATCTTCTACTGATAACTCAGGTTTTCCGTTCAATGTCCCGCCATTCGAATGACCGCGCGGAACTCTCGATCATGGTGGATGGGCTCAATAGGATTTTATTGAGACATGGTGACGACATCGGCATTGTAGGTCATGTCATGATTGGTGAGTATTCCTGCTGTCTGGCTCGCTCGCCGGGATTGAAATTGCTCTGCAGCCTTGATGGTCGCAAGTACCCGATTTCGACGGTTATTCACGTCAGGACGGGGCTATTCTCTCTTCATGCCTGCCGTCATCAAGGTGTACACGCAATCTGAATCACATCCTGGCATCAGGATGGCCATTGAATATGCTGTGAATCGCTTTTATGCCCTGCATCAGGAAGCATTTATTTTCCAAACAGTCGATATTGTGGGGCATCTTGTATCTCTGCCGCAGACAGACGGTGACTGGCTGGCGAAAAATGTGTATCACCTCCTGTATGCGTTACAGCGCCGAATTAATCCCTCGACACCAGATGCAGCTGGTATACATAACGCAAATAAGACCGAAGAGCGAGAAGCCCTCATTGCCACCACGGCAGAGGATAAACCACAGCTGTTCTTCTCCTCTCTACGACGCGGGGAAGCACCAGGAGAACCACGAATTAAAATCGAGCTCCCGGAGGAGTACGAATCTAGGAGGTTTGGATCCGACGACCTTGTGAGGCTCTTCCTCACAGTCATCGCTCATGATCCCTCGATCCTTCGGGCGGAGCACTTTCTGCGACTGTTACGGTTCATGACGCCCTATCTCTATCATGCCTCTACGAGTACGAGATCTGTCTTGCAAGAAGGCATTGAGGCACTCGCAACCGTCCTCCTGAAATCATTGTCGAAACCAAAAGCCAACGATGGTCCTGCCCAGCTGCTGAATGACGGCGGCTTGGAGCCTTTGCTTGACAATACCCTTCATAACAAATCACAGTCAGCCTGCCACATCTTATCGATGAGGATCGATTACATTTCTTTGGTTTCTTCCTTTATCACTGGAGGAGGGCAACTGTCACGGTCGACGACGAGTCGAGTTATCGACCTCATAAAGGTCATGCTGAAAGAACAACTCTCGGAGACAACCAAGACGGTCTCGATCTTTCTGACCGACTTATGTCGTTCACTTCTTAAGGTTCAACCAGATGCCAAGCTCGTCGTATGCTTTCTTCAGGATGTATCACCATTAATCAGTGCACATTTTCCGCTCGTTGACTTTTCGGGGTTGTTTCAAGCTGTGGCCGAACTTGCAGCCAATCCGATATACGCTAACGAGGCGTCATTCGCACATGTTGTGGTAGCGCAGGTTTGTGGCCCGGTTCTAGAAACATATGAAGTGGCGGCGTCTCCGGTCTTGCCACTGCCACTCCCGGGACGACTGAACTTCGTTACCCTCGTCGGTCAAACTGTTCTTCTTCGTGGCACTGATATCATCGCCGAAATAGAGAAGCAGACCCCATCCCACGACTTCTTGGCTGCCGTGATCCTGCCACTTGTGATGTCTCTCAAGACAGAATCCCAGTTGGAGTCGGATGATATTCAAGCCGAATTATGGAAGCGAAATGCTCTCAAGCGTGCCTGGGCACGTCTACTATCATTTGCAATGAATGCTTGCGAATCTCATCGTTACCTTGGAAGGCCCAGGTCCCAGTATAAGAAAGGGCCAAAGGATCCTCAGCGCTCAAAGATTCCCGCCATTGCGTTGGCAATGCAAGTCTTGAAAGTTATTGTAGTCCGGGCTGAGCCTGAGCTTTCGGCCTGTTTACCCGGAATTTGGCTGCGGCTGGCATCATTCCTGGTCAACAATCTGGCAGAAGGCTCCGCCTATTTTGCTCTCAGTCCTGAGGTAACTCCGACTTTTACTCCCATTACATCGCCGAGGACAAGTACACAACTAAGCGATATGCAACCCTCGATCTCGGGAAACATTCCCCGCCTGTTTCCCTCTCGTTCATTCTCTAGTCCCCGCATAATCGATTACGCCACTTGGTCTGTTCTAGAGCTGATCTGTCTTGTTCGCAACCCGCTCTTGCTTCAAATGCGATTCTTTATACGCGAAAAGCTTATTGAGCTGGACCACCACTTGCAGCAACGACAGGATATACAGAATCCCGCCGAACATTCGAACCACCGCCTGTCCGCCTCCATTTATACTAAACGCAGACGATCCAAACTGCCGAACTCGACTTCCCAGACTTACCTAAGTCCATCGGCGTCGATCTCACATGGGCAAATTCTCTCCTCCCTTGAAGTCGGGCGACAACCTGGGTACAACGTGTCATCTCCGCACGAGCCTGTTGCTGGTGCTCCCACGATTGTGCATTTGGGCCCGGTCTCTCCTACATCTGCAATATCAGCGTTTGGACGCGCGCTCTCCGGCGGGCGCGGTCGATTCGAGAAAAGGAAAAACCCAATCACAGACGGAGTTCACCTCAAAGTCCGATCTTTGGTTTTAATGCAGGAGACGTACCGGCGGGTCCGGATGGTGCAGACTTGTATGGGGTATGAATTGTTGTTGCCAATGCCCAAAGGTCATGAGCCGGATGGGGACCAGGTGTTCTCGAGGACGTGGACGAAGAAGGAGGCATTGTCCGCGATTAGGAAGGAAACAAAGGAGTTGGAGGAGGAGTTTGAAGAGACGGATGTTGGTCTCGATGACGAAGGGGTGTTTGTGGAGGCTGATCAGTCTTTCTCATTTTCTACCTGACGTCGATAATAGGCCTGCTGTGTTCGTTTCATTTTTTCCTTGGCCTCAATTGTAACACTGAAGAAATTTGTGAACTTTGTGAGGTCTAGCAATCGCCGTTGCATCCATCCACGTACGCAGAAGCCCACTCACACACAACTGCTAACCCTCAGGCCTACAGGAGGAGGGAAGGGATTTTTACGGCGTTGTGGTTTCCCCAAATTCGCTATTACCACCTATCGCCCTATCAAGGAACAAACTATATCGGTTCGACACAGGCGCCGAACAGTCGCATGATATGATTTTCTCGACTTCGTGTCCAGCCGTTTCGCGCCGCATAAGATCCTCACGGACATGAACTCTGTGGGACCTGCATCGGCGATACCACGCCGGCGTGCGTACCTCACACTATCAGCGATTATATCCTATCGGAATGCCATGCTAGGATATTTTTGTGCAATGGGCACGGTTTTAGAGGGTTTTAGAAGCAAGTCCGCGTGAGACTGGCAAAGACTCCAGAAGATATTGATGGAGCTGCCAGCCGCTACAGTCTAATAAGTACCGCTCCGAGCCTGGCAAATGACCACTCATTGGCAAATTTATCAATACCTCCCGCCACCGCATCCTTTCGACGGTCCGACCAATTTTTTTTCAACATCGCAAAAGTTAGGCTATAATACTAAAACTGTAATTCGACTTTGAGACCAATCGATTCGGTGTGGAAGCAAGCAGAGCCAAGGTCAGGCTGATTGTGGCGTGATAACAACTTTTTCATTTCCACTTTGAACAAAAAGTAGCCAGCGTCTCGGTACAAAACCACCATGAATCGAAAGGTTACGTTAATTTGAATCCATGAACCAGGTGTCGAGGACGACATCTCATTCTGATCTCATTAGATGCTTCGACAAATGGTGAATCTTTGTTGGACGTGACGGATTTCCCACAGTCGGACATCCTCCATCAACCGGAATTCGACAGACAATACAAACGCGCTGTCCAGCCATGTCAAAAGAAATGCGAAGGCTGTATTTCCTTCATCTCCTCCTATCAAGATGGTCGTGCAGCCTTCGCATTCCTTTGACATGGTCCGATAGTGCGCACTTCGTCATTTGTATTCTGAAGGAAGTGCAGCCTTGGCCCTTCATGTTCCTTTTGACGTGGTTGGACAGCTTGTATTGAAGCAGCCAATGGGGCTCGCAGTGACATCGTATCCATCTAGCGATGCCATAAAGATCTTTCCTCTTGTTCTTTTTGTGGTTCGTAACTTGAAACACAGGAAGTGCTTTACGGTATTACAACGGGATCGCTCACCACTGGCAGCTGCCCTCCGCGATTGTGGTGGGAAATTTCCGATGTCACCGATCAACAAAGATTCAAAGTATCTAATCAGATGTCGCTCCTTCATGGATTCCTATGAGCTTTCAATAAAAATGGGAGTTTTGTACCGAGATGTGGGCTATTTTTTGTTCAAAGTGGAGATCAAAAGTTGTTATCACACCGTCAGCTTGCTTCCACACCAGATCGATTAGTCGTTTGTATCTGGTCGATCGCAGAAGGTAATGACAATATCAATGATAAATTTGACAAGGAGTAGTCATTCACCAAAGATCGTATTACACTGTACTATACAAATGATTTTTTTCCATGGTCGATTCTGAACGTATTATACGTAAAATGTCCACATGAAGACCATACCCGTTTTGCGACGGAAGGGCCTTCTTGTCAGAAGTGAGGAAAGCCTGTCTACACCAACACCCAAAGCTAAAGTAGAGAAGAGGAGAAACGAGTGCTCCGAGTCTAAGTCGAGAGATGCAACGAAAGAATGTGGTACAACGGATCGGAAAGAGTCCTCGGCAAGGCAACGACAACGAATCACGAACACGCGCGTGTGTATACATGTGACTTTTTTTGTGGGGCCACCGTTGATGACGGTGGAAATCTAATACGGAGGCCGTTTGAACTCGGCGCTGAGGCTATTGGCTTCTGGATCGTAATGCTCGCCCTTGACCACGTTGCCGGCGGCGTCGTATGCCTTGTATGGTGAGTCCGAGGGGCTTTCGAACGTTTCCATCTGCAACACATCCGCGGGTCAGGAGTCGCCTCGAGCTTGGATTGGGTGCGCACGCACCTGGACATGCACTCCCTCGGGCTTGGCAGATATCTTGGAGAGCTTGGGACGGATAGCAGACCCCGCTCCTGACCGGAAAGCCAATGTCGAGCTTTGGGTGGTCCTGATGAAGATATCATTTAGAACATTCCCTGGGTAAGTAAGAAGTCCAAAGCCTTACGCGAACATCTCTGGCCCGCTGGTGTTGTTGAAATCGGACAAACGACGGACGGCGCGGCAGGCAACAATCTGCGAATATTGTCAGGGTTAAAATAAAATGAAGAACGCCCAAGAATATTTACAGTTGATGCAATCGCGGCGGGAACGTTGGCGATGATAGACATGACCGGGTTCAGGTCGAGAAGCATGAAGGTCTAGGGAGCGTCTCGGGTCATGCAGCTGAGGATGTTAAGGTGCGGACGTACTGTGGCAATTAAATTGGCCAGGAACCTATCAGAGATAGCTATTAGGTCAGACCGTGCATGAAGGACGTGGTGGACTTACGCAATAGCAAAGTAGATGAGGCCGTCTCCAAAGATGAGCACCATCAAACGAGAACGGGTTCCCGAGCCAAAGAAAAGCTTGAAGGCCGTGAGCATTAAGACGATGAAGTCGAATACCATCGAGTAGATGAAAGTGGCGGCCAGGATGGAGCTATTCGTTTGCGTAATAATGCAGCCTTGGCCGGCAACCCACGCCGCTTTGAGAAGGATGCCTTTATGGAAGCGAAAGTGAGGATTGAGTGAAAATGTGGCACATTATGCTTACCATGGAGGAGAAGTGACCAATGTCCGAGAATGATCATGACAAGAGGTCCTACAATATACCACCTCTGGGACCAAAGCGCCATGCTATATGCGAGATATTCGAGCTGAGTTGAACAGGGATGCGAAAGACGTACGTTCTGAGTGAGAGATTGATGCTCGCGAGACCGATAGCTGCGCTGCCTACAACCTGGAAGAGAGGTCAGTAATTGTGATTGCCCGAGATCAAGACGCACCTGGTTAAAGGTATAGAGCGCCTGGCAGTTGATCTCGCTTTTATGTCCAATAAATGAACCGTCAAATGGCTAGCCAGGCCAAGACTCACGTAGTAACGTTTGAAGCGATGGCACTTGATACGATGCGCGGTCAGCCAGCATTATTCACGGGTAAAGGATAGACGTACATTCCGATCAAGGCAAATAGCAGGCAGTAGCGGTTCAAAAAGTAGAAAGCCTAGGCGCGTATCATCAGAGGGCGACTTGGGCCAAAAGGAGAGAATTCTTTACCATTGGCCAGCGGAATTTCTTTTTGCCAGAGAGGAACTGCCAGTCGAAACTGAGGGAGGTGACCCATTCCCAGCTATAGAGAAATTGAGGGACGATCTGCAGCTTCACGAGGTGACATACATATAGAGCCCGAGAAGAGCGTGCATAAACTTGACGAATGCGCCTTTGGAGGAAAGGATGAGAGATGGGCCGAGGGATGGATGTAGATGGACGTACCTGCATCTCTCTGTATTTCTTGTGGAGAGTTCCAGTCGACCATGATGAGGGGGAGGGGGAGATAGCGAGAGGGAGAGCGGAATCATTTTTTAAATAAGGCATCTCAGGACATTCGCCGTCCAAGGCACTGATAATAATATATTAGCCATCAGTTCGAATTCTCGAGATGTCAAGAAGCTCCACTAGCCGAATCGGACAACGTCGATCAGAAAAGTCATTCCCAAGGACTTGCCAAGATTCTTGTCACACGGTCTTCCATGGACTAACATCTGCTTACATGGACTTTCTCATGTCATGTCAGAAATAAGTGGTTAGGGGGGGATTCCCGGATAACAGGGGATAACTCACGACGTATGTTTTTTCTACTCCCTTCCCTTCCCCATCAAAATTCCAATTATAACTGCGGCCATGTGCACCCGCAATGCTGCCAGTGGCTGCAGCACGCTGCGTTCACACTTCACAGCTATGAAAGGAAGAGTCCTTTGGCCGCATTGGGCCGGAAACATAGTTGGTCCTATTCTGGTTAGATCATGAATGCTTATTTTCAGAGAATCGATCTATTCATTCAAGATTCAATATACATACCGAACAAGTACATAGATTAGATTGATGTCACAAGACACCCAGATACAGCGACAGTTAATCTCTTGTCTCTATTCGTAGCAACGGAATGATCCATAACGGAATCTCGGTCGTGTTGGACATTAATGGATTACACTTCAAAGGTAGTGATTGACATGATGGTATAGGTCTAGGTTCTATTGGTACCAAACAGTTTTTCTTCTCTACTCTCGCGCTTTTCGTTTAAAGAGGTTCCACCTTGCTCTCCAAGTGAATATCGGTTTCGCTGCCTCTGCCGTCGCGCTCTTTGACGTTGGCTTCGAGATCGTCATCCTGCCTGGTGAAAGTTTCCATCTGCCTACCAGGTTATCATGCTATCATGGGCATAACAAGTAAGTGACAAACCTGGACATGCACTCCCGTCCCCCGCATCGAACCAATGGTGGTCACCTGTCGTGCATTTTGAGCCGCACGGAAAGTCGGGTTTCCCGATGCAGAGGTGGTTGCACCGCTATACCGGACATCAAGAGAGATCAACGTGCTCGAGAAAAGGCAACATACTACACTTCGGCATTGGTATTTGTGAACTTGGTGAGTCTGCGCACAATGCGACAGGCAACGATCTGCAGAACAAACAGCCTTGGTGTGAGAACGGACAGAGAATCGGAATGGACTCACAGTAGACGCAACAGCGGCAGGAACGTTAAACATAACACTCATGACTGCGTTGAGATTCAACAGCATGAATGTTGTGGCCAAAAGGTTGGCGAGGAAACTACATGACGGTGAGACCGGATAGAAACGACACGTCTAAAAAAAACACATACGCGATGATGAAAAAGATCAGGCCGTCTTCGAATATCATTTTAGCGATCTTGCTACTTCCTAAACTCGAGCCAACGAGTTTATATGCATTCAAGACCAAGACGATAAAGTCGAAACACATCGAATAGATGAACGTCGCAGCGAGAACCTTGGTGTTCGTCTTGGTGATGACGCAACCGACTCCGTCAACCCAAACGGCGTTGAGAAGAATACCTATATGGTTTTGTTTTAGCCGAGTGAGGTGAACTGGAGGGGCAGTTATTCACCCTGGAGAATCAACGACCAATGTCCAAGGATGAGAACAATGAGCACCCCGATGATGATTCTGTTTCGCGACCACACAGCTATTCTATACCGGAATTGGTGAAAGAGCATAAAGGACGAGACCGCTCACTCACGTTCGAAGCGAGAGGTTGACACTGGCTAATCCGACGGCAGCATTGCCGGTAATCTTGTTGTAGTCTCGTGTTCAGCATTAATCGAATCCTCGCGTGAAGAAGACCGACCTGATTAAATGTGTACAACGCCTGGCAGTCAATTTTTCTGTTTCGAAACGTGTTCAATATGCTGATCTGTAGACAAAAACAAAAAATCCGCACTGGACGGCGTCTAGAGATATTATGCTGTCGGTACCATGAGTTTGAGGCATTACGAGACACTCGAATTTTACTCACATTCCAATGAAAGAGATGAGGAGGAGATAGCGATTGCCGAAATAGAAAATCTAGCGAGAGGATAAGTTCAGATGCTTGTATTTTAACAGAGGCAACTTACTAATGGCCAGCGCAATCGCTTCTTGCCAGAGATGAAATCCCAGTCAAATGACAGTGATAGGAACCATTCGTATCTAGCCCCCGTGTCAGAATAAACCGCATCGTAAGACGAACGACAGAATTCCCTACAGATACAACCCAAGCATAGCATGTAGGAGCCTCGTGAATGCAGCTGAATCCAGTTGCAGCTCGACTGCTGAGCTCCAATCGCGTGCCATATCGAGTGGGTTGGTGAGAGGGGGTCTAAGGAGTGATAGGAACTTCGAGGGGGACCGGAAAATTGAAAAGCAAAGCTTGGGGAAGAAGCTGTCGCATGAGGGGTATTATAAGGGTCATCCACGGTCAGGGTAGCAAGCAGCCTCGCCGTTGATTTGATCAAGGGTCGTCCGGCTAATGACGTTACCTGTCGTGACCCATTCGCTGCTTCCTCCGTATCGCAGGTGCATTTACCCCTTATCGGTTCATAAACCCAGGGGAAATTGACGAACAGGATTATCCTCCTCGACATAAGTACAAGGGAATGGCAACATTTACCTAGAAATGTCGAGAAACATTTCTCGAGAATGCGGGCAGTGCGGATGGTTAACGTGACATAGAAGTAGCTGTTGAACAAGCTGAAGGAAGCATTGCAGGTGCCTTGTCGTTTTCTTATTCTTGTTTTCCGCCCCTGAAAATGTGGATCCGTCAAGCTGAACGTTAACGACGAGACATGTGACCTTCATACGTACAGGCCATACTATTCCTTTTAAGTAGTGTACCAGTAATAGGAATTCAGGCGCTCAATGAGAATGGCACGCTCAAGACTTTGTATAGAAAGAGCTAACGGACCGGTTGAACTCACCTTCACGTTCATTGCCAGTTTTGAGGACAAGTGGAAACTACCGAAAAGGTCCCGGCAACCATACAACAGCCTTCCGAGCAATTTAGTTTTTTCTATATGTTCATTGCTCTTCGAGGGCATATGAATTTAAGTGGGGACCCACAATTGCAAGCGATGACTTCACACAACTTCACACGTCGGCATAAAATTTACTTCCGATCAACCCACTCTCTTTATCTTCCCTGAGGATTCTTGTCGCCTTTGTGGCTTTCATCGAAAGCGGCCGCGCCTGTACGAATGCGGCACATCGTGCGAAAGTACTGGGACAGACTTGATAGATTGCAAAAATTCCGAGTCGGAGTCCTGAGGGCGCCGGGGACTGCGGGAACCGCCTTTCCGGGGATATTTTGCAGGTCTTGCTGAGTATGTAGCGCATAGGAATATATTCGCAATAGTTCAAGGCAAGCCTTTCAAGAAGCGAGGCCATAACTGCTCCCCAGGCCCACCAGGACATCAATAACAGTGCAGGACAGTCCTCACCTCAGGAGGCGATAACAAGTTGGTGCTCTTCACACGATGGGCTAAGGGGTTCGCCGTTCTGTGTGGCTGCAATGTTATCGTTGCGACGTCGCCCCTCGGGTCTCTAGGAAACAGCATCAAGAGGTAATGCTGAAATGTCGGAGAATCTTCCTGGACTATTGGGTGAGTTACATTCTGAGTCTTCGGAGTAGGTCCAGGGAGGAAGCGATAACCCGACAAGTTCTATCTCACGTCTCGAACCCTTGGTAACCACACCGTTGATGTGTCATAGAGACAGTGTCGTAGCCTAGGTATACGGGAATGTTCGCCTGCGTGTTCTACGGCGGCCTGGGTCTGATCTGCAGGTGGTGAATAGATTTGGTTATTGGAATTTGAAAACTTGTTGAAATGGCAGCGTTTTCGACATCTTCCCTTGTTCGATGCCTGGATAATCCCGGTGGTAAAGTTTGGACGGACGCGTTTTCAAAAGGGCATGATCGCGATAAGCTTCTGATGTTGTTCCAATGCATGCTGCGTTTGTTCAACACCGTGGATTCGGGCTTGGGGCCAAGGTCATTGCAGAGCTATACCAATAGGTACTCGCAACACTTGTTGAAAAGAGCGCAGTCAAGCGGACATGGATCGCCAACTTAGATACATCCCAGCTCGATTGTGTCATACGCGATAGCCTTTGGCTCGAGGCACGGGCGATCTACGCCGGACGCCACTCGGCGGTAAGAATCTACCGAATTGACGCCTGTTTACGCTACCAGGTCATATCCTGCACTGAGGTGGGCGGGTGTAGTAGATCGTCCGTCGTCACTGCGTCTCCGACCGCACAAGATGACTTTAATGGTAGTAGCTGCACTGTGGCTGTGAGTGCTTGAGTTGTGGTGCACGGGGAGGGTTGCTTGGTCAAGCTGAAGCTTGTATTAGTAATCATGGATCAATAGGTCCAACACTTCGAACTCCGCTAACCGCTGTTTATTTGGTTGGAGGTGTGGATGGCTGGCTCGCGAGTCCAGATATCCTCCTCCATTCTCATCGATCAACTGCTGCGGACCTTCCAACTCGATATAATCACACAAGTCAGTCCCTTTGTTTTGTTTGCGGGCATGGCATAATTGGTTTTGTTCCTAAAGATCGTTCCTGAATAATCATGTGTGGAGTTTTCAGCTACTGTAGTTTCTTGCGTGAAAAGGTGGGTATTCGTCGTTGCAAGTCGTGATACGCACCGTACTATGCGGGCCACTCGCGGCCCCGCCCAAATTTCTTCTGAAACGATGACCCCTCTTTGTACTGTTGATTGAGTGTTGGATTCATAGACTCGTCAAGAAATCCTTGAAATACTTTGCAACGGGCTTGCTCGCCAGGAATATCGAGGATACGACTCTGCTGGGCTTTGTATTGACGGCGATAAAGCCGGGGACACCATCTACTTCAAAGAAGTGGGAAAAGTCGCAGGCCTGCGCAAGAGGATTGCGAACTCCAATCTAAATGTCGAGAAGACGTCGGTTTCCCAAGTCTCCATCGCACATACTCGTTGGGCAACCCACGGTCCCCCCTCCGAAATCAATTGTCATCCTGTCCGCTCCGACCCAAAAAGCGAATTCGTCATCGTCCATAATGGTATCGTCACCAACAGTGCTGAATTGAGGCTGGTCCTCCAAAAACGGGGATACAAGTTCGAGACCGAAACGGATACGGAGGCTGTCGCAATTCTTACCAAATACATCTATGACTCTCAACCTGGCAAACGCTTGACTTTCACCGATTTGGTCAAGCTTGTCCTCAAGGAACTCGAAGGATCTTTCGCCTTTGTTTTCAAATCTGTGCACTTTCCCAACGAGGTCGTCACCACTCGCCGCGGGTCGCCTCTCCTCATCGGTGTAAAGACAGACAAGAAGCTGAAAGTTGATTTTGTTGACGTTGAATTTGCTGGCCAGGACAGTAATGAGAAAAGGGTTGACAGCCGTAAGATTTTCACTGGGAGAGATACGTATTTACTGACGCATCGCCTAGTCCAAGCAAATTCTCCCAGTGCTCTTCTTTCCCCCCCTTCAGCAAATCCCAAAGTCCTCCGCACTCAATCTCGTGCCTTTATGTCTGAGGATGGCCTACCCCAACCTATCGAATTCTTCATCGCATCTGATGCTGCAGCGATCATTGAACACACCAAGCGGGTCCTTTATCTTGAAGATGACGATATCGCTCATATTTCTGAGGGCGAACTCCACATCCATCGCTTGCGGCGCAAAGAGGAAGGAGATCAGACCCCGTCGCAAATTGCAGGCACTAGGAACATCGAAACTCTTGAACTGGAACTTGCTGCAATCATGAAGGGCAAATTTGATACGTTCATGCAAAAGGAGATTTATGAGCAGCCCGAATCCGTCGTCAATACTATGCGTGGCCGAGTTAACTTTGATGGACACAAGATTACTCTCGGTGGTCTCAGGGCATATTTGCCCATCATCCGCCGAGGCCGTCGTATCGTGTTCATTGCCTGTGGCACGAGCTACCACTCATGCCTGGCAACGCGCGCAATCTTCGAAGAGCTCACAGAGATTCCAGTCAGCGTCGAATTGGCTAGTGATTTCTTGGATCGGAAAACACCGATTTTCAGAGATGATGTCTGCGTCTTCCTCAGTCAGAGTGGAGAGACTGCCGACACGATTTTGGCATTTAGATACTGTATGGAGAGGGGTGCACTTTGTATTGGCGTTGTCAACACGGTTGGCTCGACTCTATCACGCGAGACGCATTGCGGTGTCCACATCAATGCAGGTCCTGAAGTTGGCGTGGCATCCACCAAGGTCAGTCGCAATTCTTTTCATTTTCGCCAGTTGATCATGTTTTCCTTTTAGGCTTATACATCTCAATATGTCGCTCTCTTGATGATCGCCCTCCAACTGTCCGAGGATAGAATTTCTCTCACCGAGCGACGAAACGAGATCATCGACGCCCTTCATTCTTTACCTTCCATGATCAAAAAGGTTCTCGACCTCGACCAGTCTCTCCAACAACTCGCCACGACGGTTGCTCAGAACAAGAGCTTGTTACTTATGGGACGAGGTTATCAGTGCGTTTTCCAGTGATTCACCTATCGCAATCTTTATTCTTATTAACTTGGAATGTTTTAAGATATGCAACTTGTCTTGAAGGCGCATTGAAGATAAAGGAAATCAGCTATATGCACTCTGAAGGTAATTCAGTCCCTTGATTGCGATTGGGAGATACTAAATCCCGTCTCCCCTTTAGGTATCCTTGCTGGAGAATTGAAGCACGGGCCCCTTGCTCTTATCGACGAGAATATGCCTGTCATCATTATCATGACGCAGGATTCTCTTTACCCGAAAGTCCAGTCGGCCTTGTCCCAGATCACTGCCCGCAAGGCCCAGCCTATAGTATTGTGCAATGAGGGAGATGATGGGATCTCGGCTGGTGCCAAGACCATTCGCGTCCCCAAGACTATCGACTGTCTGCAGGGCATTCTCAATATTATTCCCCTACAGCTGTTGAGCTATCACTTGGCAGTGAAGAATGGATGCGATGTCGATTTCCCCAGGAACTTGTGAGTGTTTTCACCATCCCCATGTGCGGCCGATGTTCTCATCCTTTCTCTAGGGCCAAATCTGTCACTGTAGAGTAGAGCTGGACTCGTGATCATTCCCTCGTACTCGGTAGGAGCAAGTGTCGATCCCTCGTAAAGGACTGGTGAAGCTGAGTTTGAATTGACGTAGCACAACATTATGAGCCAGATCATATATAACTTTGGAATTACCATTGCTAAGGCACGTGATATATAGTCACATAATCAAGCACGTGATGTTCAAGTTTTCAACAGCTCTGGCCCTTTTGGCGTCGCATCGTTTCAATTTGGTCAATGGTGAGTGCCTTCGCGATTTTCCGTGTCAAACAGCTCACCCGCAACTTGTGTTGCATGTCTAGCCAATTCCAAACACGCCCCGGGCACGCTATCTTATACACGGCTTTCTGCGGCTTTCCTCAATCAATGACAGACTCAATTGGCGACGGATCGGTTCACCCACTATGTGGACGCGAAGTAAGAGTTCTCCTAATGCAGGCTTGGTTTGCACCACGAAAGGATCGGCAGCCACTCGGGAAACATCTAGCCCGAAGTGAAGGTATGTCGTTCAACAGCTTGACATGTCGTGAAAACCCATCCTTCCACCCTTGCAGCTGATTTGTCACCCCAAGCATAAGTGCGAGCTGCGCAAACACACCCAACCACCATCAGTGGTAGCAGCGCGGTCCTCTCACAGCCGCCCTCATATGACTAGGCTCAGGGGACCAACCAGCAAAAGCTTGATATTCGGCGTTAGCGAAGACATCTTTCCGTCGACCGACTTCAGTGGATTGTACCGTTCGGAACTGGGAGAAGGCTGATGGAGCCGTATATGAAATACCGCACAGCCTAGGCTCAAAGATGCTCGTTTTGGGAGGTCCGAAGGGAATTGCGCATGCATTGGTGAAGGATACAATGACGTATCACCAGTGCCAGCTTATACAAGTTTTTTCTCAAAGCTATGGTGAGTAGGCTTTCTCCGACTAGTCTTTGGGGGAACTGAATGTGTTGTTTACAAGTTTAATAATATGTTAATCCTTTGGGGGGAGACACATAAGACGCCCCGTAATGTCCGTGAGCCTCCTTACTTCAGGCCAATCATGTTCAGAACATCACCGTCAGACTACGAAGGGCCTTGCCATCACATTTTCTCCAATTCTGCAATACGAAACGTTACCTCCATCCTTTTGGGTTGTGCACACAAGATGAGCAAGACGACGGCTTTAAAGCCGTCACTGACTCGTAGCCACATCACAGCTGAAAGCCGCGTAGGATACATCCTTCCTATCAAGCTCGGACGATTCATTAGTGATCGAGGTTCACGAATGTGACTTTGTCCTCCCATCGCCGTCCTTCCTGAGATCGTACCTTATTTCTGCCAGGAAGACCCATGTCTCCTGCCGTTCTTCACCTCCTTGCGTCTGGTTGTCGTTCTCACTCTCTCTTCTCCCGTTCCAGGCTGGGCAATATCGGTAATGGTGGATTCTCGCATGACTTTGCCTCACTCAAAGGCAATACCTCCAACGTCGTGACAGCGATCGATTCTTTTGGATTCGTCAAGCCCTCTTTCGCCGTTAGGATGAGCTTCCTCTCCTCGGTTAGTATCGTGGATCCCTACCCAACGCACCGACGCGATGAAAGGACTTACGAGATTTGCTTGATGAAGTAGTGAAGGGGAAGGCTGTGGGTGTGAAGGAGGGGGAAGGGGATAAATCCATTATTGGGGCACTTGGTAAACCCACTTTCTTTTTGCAACTTTGATGGTCATCTGACGGGACGCAGTTAGATCTGGAACCGCAAGCCCGAACATCCATGTGTCGATAGACGAGATAGTGGCACAGGTGTGTTACACTAGAGCGCCCCCGCCCCCCCTCCAGAGTTCCTACATCACTAAAGCTACGTACTACTGGATGCGCTAGAACGCCGCCGTCACAACATCAACACAATAGGTCTCAGTTCTAGACAGGAGGACCCTGCGGGCGTTGAGCGGCTGCAGTCTGGAAGCAAGGAGAAAGGGTTTTACTATAAAAACCGCCGGACAGACATGCGACGGTGCCCCCTCAGAGTCTCCCCGATCACCACTGTCAGGTACGCCGACCTCAACTCGACTGTCTCCCTGTCAGGGTCGCTGACTCTCATAAACAAGAGAAATGGCATTGGATGACATAAATATAGATGTTTTTGATACAAGTTGGCATGATGAACTTAGGATTCTTGCCGAAGCCGGAGCCTGCATTCTCTTCGACAAGATGGATTCCTTGGCATATCCATCTCCCCACAATCGGAAGCGTCGTGCGACGAACCTCTGATTGCAAAGCCTTTTATACTTCAAATGACGACGGACAAAAAATACCTGTACTTCGACTGGACTCTTTATGATATCGATCGCAGATTACATTTAAAATGTTGGACGTTTACGTACCCGAGACTCCACTGAATGCTGAGCTACGTGTGAACGACTCGAATGGCACCGACGATACACTTCCTATTTCTTATGAACCCGGCGTTTACGTTGAGCGCTGGCTTACCTCAGGTAAGTTCACGCGGTTCGGGATCATCGGTCATCATTTGACAGCTTCCTCACACCCCTAGAGCCCGACAGGAGTCGTTACAGGTCCGACTTGAACACACATATTTATTAGGTCCCCCTGGCCCCATGACGAAGTTTTTGACTTTCCGCCCTGAACCTAAATCTCAAATAAAGTAGACCAGTGATTTCCGGAGTGATGTCATGTTGCAGAATGCTTGTATCTATTTGGTATCTCATCCCTTTTTGGGCAAGGTGCGCTTGAAGCTGTTTTTGAAATGTTAACAAATGTTAAATACTTTCAAAGCCCATCAATTTAAAACATACATTTGGCGGAGTGGCCATAACTGTCATTCTGTGCCCATTGGTCACAGAGGTGCTAAGTTCTATCTCCACGGAAACCATTTTGTGCAGAATAACTTATAATAATTCCCGGAGAGTCCCGATTTTTTTCCCATAGCCAGGGGCCGTGGGTTCCATCAGAAAATCATGATGCTCGCGACAGCTGAGCGAGAAATTGCTGATAAGAATAGAAATAGAATTCACTCTGGCAATAATTTCGTGCGACATGAGGCTGGAAGAGAAGCCAAATATGGTGATGGGCAACAATGATCCTGGATAGGATTTAAACTGATGCTTGACAGCCTTGACCTCGCTCGCGGCTCGACCATTTGTGTTGTACTTCGGCGAGCCCGATCTGATCAACCGGAAATCACCGGCCTACCCTATTTGGGATTAAAGTTCAACGTTCAGGTCCAACTCCATGACGACGGCACACACGGCACATATGGCACACATGGTTATGTGTGTGGTTATGGTCAGACTTGTAACGTCTCCTCCAGTGTCATGTCATCTTGGCTTCTAGGCAATGTCCACTCACTTTTTCGCCCCACGCTCTCTGTGCGACTATGGTTTTTTGGCCATGAGTTGAACGTTATCACCACCGTGTTGGCTCTCCTCATCGCATCAAGGATAATAAAGCTCGTAAATGGGATCCGGGTGGGTGTTCGCCCCAGGTCTTTCGAAGGAATCTTATGCCCTAAAATCAGGCGGTGAACTACATGCCAGGGATGCGAGTTCCTTTTCAGCCGTTGAACTTTCCGGGCGCCCTTCTACCAATGTCATGGTGGAACCCTGGGGTCTCCTTTACATTTTATCGGAGATCGACTTGTGCGATTCTTTCCTTCTCCAATAAAAACATCGCTCGCCTGACTACATATGCAGTCTACAGGACGTATGGGAGTGAAAATGTTTCTATGGTCCCTTTCATCTCTGGCATTCCTTCGATCTATACGACCAACCTGGATGTAGCCCGCCAAGTCGTTCCAGGGCGTCACAAGACTAGTTTCAAGAAACCAGAGAATTCGAGTCAAGCCCTCCTGTGAGTGGCTTCAAGGGCTGCTCTTGGTCCAAGTTTCCAAAAATTTCCGTAGATTGTGGGGCATGAATCTTGTAGCGGCTGAAGGCGAGACCTGGCGAAAGCATCGCCGCATTGTTGGACCTGCTTTCAGCAATGACTTGTGAGTCAAACTCGTGCTGTACATGATGTGCGACTCATTTTTTGATAGATATCAACGAGTATGGGCTGAGACGATCGACACTTATCGTCAAATGATCTCCGTTGAAGGCTGGACCGGAAAGGCTGCCATTGAGGTTCCTGCTATCCAGCAATTGACTTTCAAAGTATATTCATGCCTCTCAGACTAGTACACGCTCTTTAACACATCACTGCAGTTTGCATTACTAGTCATAGGGAAATGTGGATTTGGGTTTTCCTTTGATTGGGATTCGCCACCTACCGCACCTGATGGAAGTCTCTCCGTGCAAGAAGCGCTTCGCATTGTTAGTGATGGGATCGCGCTGCTGATCTTCATTCCCAAGTGGCTTGAACGCCTACCATTCCCAAAGTAAGCCCCGATGTATCTCAAACTCCGGATCTTGAATCCGACTGCTCGCAGGATTAAAGAAGCTCGCCGAGCATTCGACAAATTGATGCATTTCATGAAACACCAGGTCACGGAACGTCGGACAGAGCTTCATGGTCAGACTGAGTCATCAAAAAGGCGGGATGCTTTCACTATGCTCATCAAGGCCAATGAAAGCGAGTCGGGGAAATATCGGCTCAACGATGAGGAGCTTGTATGTCATCTCATCGATGGGGGTTTTCCTTTCGCTGACTGTTCAAAAAGATAGGCAATGTTTTCATCATGCTTTTTGCTGGACATGGTGCTTAATCCCTCACATCATGTTGATCCACGATGGTTCAACATTTCTTTTCTTAGAAACTACGGCCCATGCTTTAGCGGCGACATTGGGATATCTCGCACTGGATCAAAATATTCAGGAAGACGTGTACCAACATATTATATCCATTATTGGCCACGATCGCGATCCAGTACAACTCCGTCATCTGGAAACGTCTCTTCAATCCTAATGATTTCGAATCAACAGATCTTTGAGGAACATTCTAAACTCGATAAGGTTCTTGCTGCATTCTATGAGGCCCTGCGACTTTTCCGTAAGTATTGATTTTCCATCGCGTCAAGTTCTTCTGTACTGATTCCACGGTTCGTTACAGCCGCCGGATTTGTTATGATTCGGGAAGCTGATGAAGATACCGTGTTGCAAATTCCCAATCCCCCAGGTCAAGAGGGCAGCACTGCTTTTCCCGTGCCAAAAGGTCTGCAAGTATGTCGTTGCCGATTTTCTTGTTTAACTCGTGAAATCGATTGTCCTGTGCAGATCGTAGTTGACATGATCGGCGTACGTAAGTCCCTATTCCGGATTTCACAACCCGTAACACGGCCTAACTCTTGCATTCCTTAGAGCAAAATCCGCGGTACTTTATTGAACCTGAGAAATACAACCCTTCCCGCTGGTATGATTTGCCCAGTGATTCCGAACTGTTTTCTGCATTCAGTATCGGCCCCCGAGCTTGTATCGGAAGAAAGTTCGCCACTACGGAGGCTGTTGCATTTCTAACGATGCTGCTACGCGACTGGAAGGTCGAACCGCTACTCAAGGAGGGGGAGACAAAGGAAGCATGGGGCCACCGGGTTTTGGACGCGAAGATTGCTGTGACCCTTGGTGTGAAAGATGTCCCGCTGCGGTTCTCCAGGAGAGAGAAGGAATAGGTGACGTTTACTCGTTGGTCTGTAATAAGACTCTAGCTGAGACGTCATTTTTTTGGGATGACTTTGCAGAACACTTACAAACATCTGGTCCATATATATGTCGTCAATCTCTTACCCAAATTATTATTAGGTTTGCTAGCCACGAGGAGATATCGACATTCGAAAATCACGAAGATGCATATAAGTGTGAATCATCCATGTCTTTGGTCCCTTACCTGAATCATCATGGAGATACTGCGAGTCATGATTCATGATGATTGGCAAACTAGAGTGAATCGCCGACTTCGTAGGCATCAACCCTGCTTGTGCTTTGTGGCAGGGTACAGGCTGCCGGGCAGATTTTCCGCCCACGTTTTTACTCCCTCAAAGTGTGCGGTAGTGCCAAATCAGGCTGACAACACACCAAACAACTGGCCAAGGTGAATCGTTTGATTGGTCCTTCTTACTTTTTGACATGTCCTATTGGGTCATGTAGGCAACCGAGAAGCCCCCATCGGAAGGACAGTTCAGTGAAGATAATTACTTCCAAGCCAAATCTACATAAGGACCTTCGAATGTTGTGGCGCGACCTATACGAGAAGCGTAAGAAACCATACCTCCGCGAAGCCTGATAACTAAAGTATACAAAGTGATGTTGGTCTCTAGAAAATTACGACGGAAAATTGTCAATCAGGGACACACGGATGACCGCGAGAGTCATCCCTCGAAACAGGAGACCCTAGAAGGACTAGCTTCAGTTCTACCGCCGTCAGGGGATCCGGATGGTGAGGAATCCTAGGTTTTAATCCTCATTCGGCTTACAAGAAGGGAGCATAGCGAGGGCCAAACACATACCACATGACCACAAGAGTCGCACTGGCGTTTCGCAGGAGCGCTAGGATCGCCATGACCCTCCCTACCAACCGGTACATTGCGGGCGGGTGTGGCGGATGACAAGTTACGACGGAACTCCATATCGGACAATTTTTCGAGGAGCTCCTCCACCACTTTCAAGGCGTCTAGGAGAAGAATATCCTGTGAAGATGACGGGCAAGACAAGGATGTCCACGCACTTCGTATTCCATCAAGGGCAGATCGTAATTCGGCTTCGTGCCCCCCATCATAGGATTCAGAACGAGGGCCTCGGGATTCTAGGTGAAGTGGAGAATGCTGAAATGCAGGATGGTGGACGACAGGACGTCAATGCGCACCTTGTGTTCCGTCGGGAATGGGTTCTGATTCATCTTGCTCTGGTGCAAGAGGTCGACGTTGGTAGTCGAGGGACTCTAGAAGACGAAGAAAGAACGATAGTTCGAAGAGCAGTGGCGGCCAACGAGGAAATAAATGCAAACCCAGTATGTCATTTAGATTATGTCCTGCCATGGCCACATATGATCTGACACGTTGGGGACAACAGCTGGCGCAGCACTCACCGCCACAAGACGTGTCTAAGCGATATCGGGCGCGGTTATACGAGTCGGAAGTACGCGTAGACATTCGATTACAAGAGTTGATCAGGAGGGTGCTACCGTTGCCAGCAAAGATGAATTTGGGATGTGACATGTGAGCAGGAGCTTTGACCAGGTTGCACAGTTCGCCCGCCCTATCCCGTCTGGAAAAGAACACCTTGGGAAGGAACCAGGGGACTTATGTAGGGATGAACACAGATTTTTGGCGCGTAAATAAAAGTAAAGAGTTATGGCTGACAGATTAGATCATCTGTCATATGCATGCCTCAACCGCTTCCGACAATCACCTAATTACCCTTTTCTTGAAAAGAACACCTTGGGGCGGAAGCAAGTGATTTATGTAGAGTTGAACACGGGTTTGTGGCCCGTATATAAAAGGCAAAGAGTTGTAGATCATCCAGTGACATATACGTGCCTCGACCGCTTTCGACAATCACCTAATTACTCTGTCCCGTATTGAAAAGAACACCTTGGGACAGAACCAAGGGATTTATGTAGAGTTGAACACGGGTTTTTTGCGCGTAAATAAAAGCAGAGAGTTGTGGTCGACAGATTAGATCATCTGTCATATGCATGCCTCGACCGCTTTCGACAATCACCTAATTACCCTGTCCCGTATTGAAAAGAACACCTTGGGACAGAACCAAGGGATTTATGTAGAGTTGAACATGGGTTTTTGGCGCGTAAATAAAAGCAAAGAGTTGCGGTCGACAGATTAGATCATCTGTCATAGTATGCCTCGACCGCTTCCGACAATCACCTAATTACCCTGTCCCGTCTTGAAAAGACTTTGGGACGGAACCAAGGGATTTATGTAGGGATGAGCGGAAATAAAGCCAATGAGTTATGATCGACAGATTGAAGATAAGGAAACACCAGTGCGCGCAGTGAACCCACTGATGTCAGCGAATTTCATTTATAGGGTCTTATAGGGCCTACTCCATGCCTCGTAGTACGTACGTCAGAGGAGCAAGCGCGATTATGAGGAGTGGCGGGGGTGTGGGTCCTGTAATCATGAGTCATTTCCACTCGTTTACCATGAGCTTTACTGACATTCGAATTAGCCTGTGGTCAAGTTCAATTATAACATTATCACGGCCATCCAATGGATGACTTTCATAGGAGTAAGAATAGTGATTCTAATATGCAGATCTCATCACTCTTGGGATCGCCCTCAGCCAAGAGCTAGTGCCATCATGGGGCGCGCCAGTCAGTAGTGCATCAGAGAACCGGGATTTCCGATATGACAGGTTTCGAAAGGTAAGCGAAGGTAAGCGAGACAAACTCGTCAGCTACCAATTCACTGATGTGGTTCCACAGCTTAGCGACGAGACACAGACACACCCAGTGGTACAATACCTCCACGAGATGTCGAACATCTTTTTCAAATCCTTCATGAGCAGCAGGATCGGTAGGCCGCGGATCCATGATCGTAAGCACTGAGCCTTCGTATGAGACACACTTTCCTTGACCATCCCGAACATCCACTGACGCCCATCGGACAAGCAATACCAAATGGTTTGATTTCTATGTATACAATCAATATGTCAAAAGACAAAGTAACGCTGAGTTGAAAGAACACGCACCCCACGATCTCAAAGCGATAGCCTAACTTGTAGCTTCCGGCATGCTATCCCCCAGCATTTGATTTTCACCTTTTGCGTAAACCAAAGTGATACAGTCCCTGGCATACACAACAAGATCTTCAAAGGGAGCTCGTAGCACCGTAGCTGGCCTCCAAGGAAAGTTGGGACGATTTAGTGCCGAATTTCGTACCGCGGCCAGCCTCGTGTTGGTAAGTACAGACTCCATAATCGGTATTCCGGCTGAGCCTCACTTCGAATTGAGTCTCGGGATTCTTCACTAGTAAGCCATCGCCGGGTGCGATCCGATTGTTGGGAAGATGGCTACGGGGAGTTTTTCTTGCGCATCCAGAGAGATCTGGCAGCAATTAGGAGGGCATCGAGGATCATTCTTGCACCGGCTTCAAACTGCATACATACCTTCATTAGTTGTTCAAGATACACGATATAACTCACTCTCTGACTAGCGGAACGACGAATTCGAGTGATCTGTCTACAAAGATCTTCGACGTGTTTCGGGTTGATAGACGAAGATGATATGCGAGCATCCAATGCCACGTTGTTCAGCCTTAAGGGCTTTCAAGGGCTTCCGCTGGAGTCCCATGTTTGAGAGATCTGACCGTTGGACCGATGAAAACGAAAGTTTCCAGGAGACATGAATACCTGCGGCTATCATGTCACTCACCAACTTCTTCCCACTACCGAGAATGGCCTGCAGGCTGCAGCACATCAACGTGCTTCATAATCTGCTGCATTTCCAGCTTTGTTTCTTCTGTGCCATTTAAGTCTTCCTGTAGTGCGAGAAGGCGCTGTCTCGCCGCCTGCATTTTCCTCGGGTCGACTGGAATGTCTTGGATGCTGCGCTTTCGTTCGTGACCTTTCGTCGAATCAAGGTTAACGTTGAAGGGGCAAAGGCACCAGTTACTACGTCATGTGTCTGGCCCTGAGCCGTCTCGACACTCCGGTCCATTGACGTTCTCGTCAACCAAGTAATAATTGGTATCTTCACATCGAACGATTTCGGAAGACGACCTGTAGGAACTGCACTGTATCGTGAGCTCAGTTTTATTCTTTTGTGCCCAGTGCATTCATCAGGCCTCCTCCGTGTCTGTGGAGGCTGTCCCCTCATACGTCAGAGGAGCAAACGCGATCAGGGGGGTCACCGGTCTACTATCCGCTGCGGACGTTTAAACGTTAAATACGACCAAGATGTCTCTAGCTCTCCACCCCTCTCCATGTCCCCTCGTCCCATTCCCAAAACTCAAACAGTCGCAATCATCCCAGAGAGTGGCGGAGGTGTGGTCATCGTGCACGACCATCCCGTCAAGACTCAGGCAGAGCTTGCTCCTGGCGAATGTCTCGTCAAGCTCCACTGCACTGGCGTCTGCCACACGGACCTGCACGCCGCCCTTGCTGACTGGCCGCTCAAGGCGACGACTCCTCTAATTGGCGGCCATGAAGGTGTTGGCGAGGTCGTCGCGGTTGGCAATCATACGATCAACAGTCCTGTCAACGTCGGGGACCGCGTTGGGGTCAAGTGGCTCGCGGATTCTTGTCTCGACTGCGAACACTGCCGCAAGGGATGGGAGCAGAGTGCGTTTTTATGTTGCGTTTTGGCTAGGCGTGATCATCCCTGACGCCATTTGAAGATTGTGACAAGGCCAAACTGAGTGGATTCAACGTGGACGGAACGTTTGCGCAATATGTTGTATGTGCCGATCCTGTTGCATCTAGGTGTTTTGACACGAATCTTTATGCAAGGTATCTTATGTGCGGCATGTCACCCCCATCCCTGAGGGATTGGACAGCAGAGCGGCGGCTTCGATTCTATGTGCTGTAAGTTAGTACATCTCCTCAGGAAGTCTACGTCTGACCCAATCTAGGGAGTGACGACTTACCGAGCTTTGAAATACAGCCGAACAAGCCCCGGTGACTGGGTCGTCCTCCCTGGAGCTGGTGGTGGCCTCGGACACCTAGGTAATTCCACATCTCCCTAAATGTTGGCGGTTTCATAAATCTAAAAATTGTTGTCAGCTATTCAATATGCAAAATACATGGGTCTCCGAGTCATCGCTATCGGTGAGTCCCCCCTTCTCCGGTTTGTATCGAATCTCACGAACTTTCTCAGACACCGGGCAAGAAAAGAAAAAACTGTGCCTCGACCTGGGAGCTGATTGGATCGACTTCAAGGACTCCAAAGATATCGTGGCCGAGATTAAAGCCGCAACGGGTGGATTGGGCGCGCACTCCGCCGTCGTGACAACCGCTTCTATCTGCTCATTCTTATCGACGGGATCGTGTTCGAAACTAATAGTCCTTTCGAATTCAGGGCGAGGGATACCGACAAGCGGTCGACTATCTCCGCAAAAGCGGGACACTTATGGCTGTCGGTCTTCCAGGTCAAGCAACTTTGGATGCGTCGATATTCTTCACCGTTTTCAAGGTCTCGAGTTCTTTCACCCGTTTCAGACTAGAGGCATATCGACCGAGGTTTTTTTTTCATCCACAGTCCATCCAAATTATAGGATCTTACGTCGGTAATCGTCAAGATGCCGTGGAAGCCATTAATATTGCAGCACATGGAGGCGTCAAGTGTCATTACGAGACCAAGCCCTTGACAGAGTTGGAAAAGTCAGTACCTCTTCCGCAAAGTTTTACGTTACAGTTGAACAAGAAAAAAATGTCTACAAAGGCCTGGCAGAGGGAAAGGTAAGCGGCCGCGTCGTCCTCGACATTCCGGAGGGAGAATGAGATTGCGGAAGTGTAATGTACCCTTCGGACATGTATTATACCGATATCATTTCAGGTCGATGGACAGATGCAAGTATTTTACATACATAGATCAAGCCTTCGAAGGACTACTATAGCAATGCCCACACCGAGAGTGAGTCACAATATCTACAACGAATTATATACACTACACGTCTCAAGTGAGCTGCAACATGTTTGCGTCCGGATAAGGACCAGATTCCCCATCCAGATTCTGTACCACCTCAACGGGGACGGTGCCCTGGCCCGTTGTCCCCATACTGAGACCAGAAGCGATCGCATCAGTGACGGTCCCTGTCCGAGCAAGCTCGTTCTTGACAGAGTCAATCATCTTCTTCATGTTCAACCGCTCGTTGAGCAACGCCATCTTGGCGCTCTCCAGGGCTCGCCGTTCCTCCTCTAGGATATCCTCCAGCTCCTCGAACTGCGACATCTTGAGCTCGAGTTTTGTCAGCGTTAGCTTGATGAGTGAGGCGAGCGTCGTGCGAATCTGGGAGTCCTCCGCGTCGGCGAGGGCCTTGGCGGCTTTACCGGATGCTTTGAGGGCCAAGTTGGCGGCGCGGGCGGCTTTGGAGTGGGGCACGGTCCGTGTGAGTTTCTTGTCTGTTCCAGAGCCTTCGGAGGTTGGCGGGGGTGGGCTATCACTTTTGCTTATCCCCTCCACAGCATCTTCGTCCATCCGGTCGTCCTCGTTTTCCTTTTCGTGCTGCTTCCCCTCGATGCCATGCATGTCCTCGTGTTTAGAAGCGCTGCCTTCGGCCGTTGACCCATCTGTCAGCTCATGTAAAGCGGTTTTTGCGGCTTCTGCTGCAACACCTGGTCCTACAACGCCTGCAAGGAATGCCACGACGCTCATGACAGGGTTATCTGCCTGCTCGAAAGGTATCCGACCAAAGCGGAGAGCGCCCATCGACACCTCGCTGTTGAGGTAGGGATCCTCAATGGGGAGTTCCAAGAATTTGCGAATACACTGTTGCGCCGACCGCGTTCCCACGTGCTCCTCGACCTTTGACCAATCGTCGTCATACATCTCGACACCCTCAAGTAGACGCAGCGTTTCCTCGTCCGTCCAGTCATCATTGTTTCCGCTCCCATGCGCGACGCCGGGTGGAATGCTCGTGAGCTTGACAAAGTCACCGCTGAACATGGTAGAGGGGAACCGGCCGTCGAGGTAGCATGGCGCGCAGATCTCGAACTTTTTGTCTTTGAGGGAGTGGTACCGCACGGCGGTGCAGTCGGAGCCACAGGTGTCACAGGTGTGAGTGTTGGAGGCGGAGCCGTTGGCGGTTGCATCGTTGGCAAGCGCGCCTGCTTCGGCGGACGTGATGGAACGGGAGGCCTTTGCAGTGGTTTGGTAGATGGAGGAGCGGAGTTCGAGAGAGGCAGGGGTGGCGGATATGGGGTGCTTTGGTGCACCGTTAACGGGGGCTGCTCCTGCGGCTGGGTGGGTGGGGCGACTGCCAGGGTGTAGCGAGGTGAGTCCGCGCGGGGTGTCGAGGATGACGCGAAAATGGCCAGTGAAGGGAGGTGCCAGTGCGGCCGGACGCGACTCTGGGTCAATCTGTGAAGCCAAATTATACGTGTTCTTTGGGGGACATGAGAGGGTCTACCTGGTAGTTGATCAACCCCCACTGTTCCAGGAAGGCATGGACGCGCATAATGGCACAGACATCACCCGCGAGGTTTCTCCGGCAGGCCGTAACCGTAAGGTACTCTGTAGGCCGTAGTCGGTAGGTGTTGATCATAAAGTCACGGTAGTCCTTGTATATTGCTGGGGTTTTAGATCTATTCCGCGAATTGAAAAACTCGGGAAGGGCACGCTGTTCGACTGGGTGAATGGTGGACATGTCAAACCATGCTGAATAGGACGGTATGATGACTTCGTGGGTCTGTGCAGCGAGGTATTTGCGTGCCTGTTCCTCCAGGCGGAGCCGCATTGCCTCGAGCTGAGCAGGGTCTTCGTCGTCAATTTCATCGGCGGAATCCGCTTCCTCGTCGCCGTTGTCATTCATAGACACGTCGCCATTGTCATCGCCATCCCCCTCCTTGAGTACCCTAACCTTGCCGCCATTCTCAGGGCGCGCTGAGGGGGCGCTCTCGGGCGGTAGGTTGGCTATATCGCCTGATTGTACTGGATCCAGTTCGCCGCGCTTGCCGGCGGCGTTGTCGGGGTCGACTGGGGTGACACCTTGGTTCTCGTCCAGCTTGAATCTCTTCGGGGTGGGAGGAGAGGACATTCCGATCGAAACAAGGACAAACAAATATCACGACATTCACACCCACGTGACGGGATTAAAGTAGACCATGTACTCATCAACTGGGCTCAAATGAGTCCCGCTCCACCCCCGACACCCTCTAGCTTCCCCCCTACTCCAGACACTCGTCCTTCTCGATCGCCGGAATCCCAAGGTAAGTCCTGACATTATACACTGAGGTCGATGTTGGGTCGATGTCATCCTGAACTTTCTATTGAAAGGTCTCGATGACTCCGAACCATTGTCAGCTGTAGCCTCCGGGAAACGACCAAATAGGCCGAGAACCCCTTCGACAACCCCCGCGCGCTCAAGGCAATCCATCCATCAGGTTGAACCTGGATTCGTCCGGAACACTGGCACAGAAGCTCGAGACCACCTCGCACTCGAGCGCACCATGCTCGCGTACATCCGCACGAGTCTGGTCATGACTCTTATTGGAGTAGGCAAGTCATTTCTCTCCAGACCCAATGTCGAGACTCAATCGATACTCGTCCAGGTTTGGCCCAATTTCTGGCCAACACAGAACACGCGATTTCGCTCGGTATCACGATGGTTTCATTGGCATTCGTGGTTTTATGCATAGGTTTGAATCCAGTTCTACTTCATTTGCCTGACATGGCTTAACGATCTCATAGGTTGGGTGAGGTTTGTTACTGTACAGACTGCACTTTTGAAAGGTCGCTTCCCTCTTGGACGAATAACGATAATGTTTATAGCGTCCTCCCTCGGCGCACTGATGCTGGCATCCTTTGGAATAATATTTGCGGGCAGACAAAAAGGAGAATGATGTGAAGAGACAGCATAAATATGTATATATTCTTCGAACAGAAATTTACAAGGATCCCGTCAACAGCAAAGAGGAACGTAGCAAATCCAGCGAATAGTAACACAGACAAAATAGACATACAAACTGTAGAGGAAAGAACTGTGGTACTTACTTGATACAAGAGATGTCGGGATCCCCAACGCACACCCATGTCAGGGCGAATATACTTGACGTCTCTAGGTCGCGGCACGAGAGACTCCAGCCTGGCTCTCGACATCGGGTACAGGGACTCTGGCATTTAGACTCAACCCTCTCAGGAACGAGGCGGTCAAGTTGCCAGTGCGCAGTCCAGGGCTCCTGGTAGCTTCACTCTCGTCGTTCTCGTCGACTGCTTCCTCACTAGACTCTCTATTCTTGTCTTCTTCTCCAGGAGCGAGTGTAGCGGCAGGAGGTGTTGTGGTAATCCGCAACAGTGACATGTAAGCTTCAATGGATGTATCTCATCAGCCTCAAGAAATGGAATGCAGAAGATGGCACATACGCTGACGACATACAGGGCAGAACCACCCTTTAGCTCGTCGTTTCCTACGACCCGCCGTCGGCGCGGCTGCAGTCGCTGCAGCTGTTGGACCCGCCCTATCACCCTCATTTGCGGGTGCATCCGCTGCAGCATCGCCTCCAGCGGTGGGTGCCTCTTCTTCTGCTTGGGTGATGTTGCCCCCAGCACCGAATTCAACCATGTTCAGAGCGCAATCTTTGCACGCAACAAGATGTCGACAGGGGAGCAGGACCACCTCACGAGGATTCGAGAGACACACCAAGCATTCTGACGACAGATCTTCTTCTGCCACTGCTGCCTCGGGGGCTGGCGTGGGAGGAGGAGGATAGGTATGCGTTTCTGTCCCAGACGGCGACGGAAGAGGTGCAGTGGGCGCGTGGGTGTGAGCTGCCGAAGAAGACGTGAGACCGTATATTTCGTGCAGGTGGAAAGTATGCGGTCCGATCTATCATTAAATAAGCATGCCATCAAAGAAGCAGCTTCAGCTTAAGACCAAGTGCTTACCGTAGCCTCTCGTTTGACGACTTTGACGACCCAGGGCCGGGTATCTTCTTCGTGCTCCGTATCCGCCCCGGGACCGAACCGGACAACATGCAAATATGTGATCTGTTCGTTCGGTGACGCCAATTCTGTCCCTTGCTCATCCAAAGCCGCCAACCTGATAGTGAGCTTGACACCTTCAGCGACTTCTTCTTTGCCCTTGGTAGCCTCAGCGAGGGGCTCTGCATCTACGAGGGCCAATGCAGGGCCGGATACACTCTGGCCCGCGGAACGCCGTCGGAAGGGGAAGTGGCTGAAGCGACGTCGGCTAACGCGGTTACCTGGTCCAGGTGCTAGCTCCGAGCTTCCACGGGTCTCTGCATCACCCGAGTGCGATGCTTCTAAATTTTCACCAGGAGCATCCGCAACAGTAGGGGCTAAAGGATTTGGAAGAGGCACCTTCCTAGAGTCAGAGGGAACCCGCTCAAATCGGCCCAGCTCGAGGATAGCGCCTTCCTCAAGTTTCAAAAGTTTGCCAAACCCACCCGGGACGACACTTTCGAAAACAAGGAGTTTGGAGTAACCTGATGTGGCAGCTGATGGGGGAGCGTCCGGATGGTCCTTTGGTAGGTAAACATGGACGTAGATCCCACATTTCGGAGCATCGCTGTCGTATTCAAATTCGAGACCATGAAGATGATGATGGGGGTCAGTTGCACTGGGACTAGAGTCATCGGGTGACAGAGGGGAGAGTCGGATGGTTGGGCGCTTGAGATTGACAAGCGCTTGGAGAGTTGTTGTTGGTTGAGATGTCTACGGGACCTCCGCTTGATCTTTTGCCAATAGAAACGATGAGATAGAACATACATCTTTGCTTTTTTCTACCCAACTTGTGACGATCTCAGGAGTCAACTCGTCGGTTAAGACTTTCTTCTCGGTAGCGCCTGTCCATGTAGGCCCGCTGCTGACCACGCCGATGTTGGGTCCAAACAGAGATTCGTGCGGCTTCTTGTCTTTGCCATTGTTTGATAGGTCTCCAGCTGGGTGAGCATTATTGTGCATGGCAGTTGCAGCCCGTGCGATGTTGGTGTCTGTCCTGGCCAAGTAAGGGGATTGTTGGAGTGGCCTTGTGCGAGTCCATTGAGAGCGATCTGTAGAACCAATGTTATGCGCTACATCTAGGAGATGGCTGAACCAAACGCTTACACCATGCAGTAAAGCTCATCGTTGCTGAGTAGGATGGTGATAAGGGAAAGAAGGAGGGATTCTGGGAGATGATTCAGACAACACTGCTTTAGGTCACTGGTCACCCTGTTGATCAATGACCAAACTCGGACATATAGAGCAGCTCAGAGTTGTCTGTCATTTGCATCATGTGCATGGCATACTCATACATAGCATGGGTGATATGAAACGTAAAAAAAGTAGGACACGGTGCTAGGCATACATGCTCATGCAACCAGCGAAACAACACCACCGGCCTCTTTGATCTTGCGTCTGAACAAGGATATACAATCAGTTTTCTTGAACATCACAATCTGCGATGACAACGTACTCTGCCGTTGCGGACACAAAGCGAGCTTTTACAATGAAGGGGATTTTTGGGAGCCTGATGACAAGGTGAGGTGGATACTAAGACAGCAAGCATTGCACGCACAGTCCGTTGCCCAACACCTTTCCGTACCCATGCTTTAGCGTGTCGATGACAGGGACGATCTCAGAGTTCTCCGTTAAACCCTTCTTCTCGGCGGCAGGGACAAGGCTCCATAGCTTATCCACGTTGATGATGGGGCGCCAATATTGGTTGCGCGTAAGGTGGAAATGGCGCATACCAACTTTACCGAAGTAACCAGGATGGTATTTGTCGAAGTTGGTTCTGGAATATGAAGGGATAAATGAGATAAGACTCATGTGAAGATACACAGTTTGACCCACCGGTGGTGGTGCGCACCACCAGCAAGACCACGACCTCCGGGATGTTTGCGGTGCTTGCCTACACGTCCATGACCGTGTGATACGTGGCCACGGTGCTTGCGAGTCTTCGTTAGGTGTGTCGGCATTGTTTTCTAGGGATATGGAAGGTAGATGAGTGACATGTTATGGAATGCGTCAACGCCATCTGAGTCCACTAAAACCGATCCAGCGACAATCCAACTCTCATGTTTCCAGAATGAGCCCATGCCAACGTTTAGGACGGTGCAGCAGACACTCAGCAAGTATGGTGAACGAGATGTGGACTAACCTTGAGTTGTCGACTTGATGAGCTGCAACGACGACGTCCACACACTCAAGCTGAGGAGTTGCCACTTTCAAAACAATGCCAAATAATAAATACCTGTCATTCCCGCCTGGTTCCTTCTTCTACTTGCGCCAACCACGGATTGTGAGTACCATCTTTCCCCTTCACAGTCTATATGATGGGCTTCATGCCATATTTATTGTCGGTGACTCCCACACGTTGTATGATCGTAACTTCTTCGCTGAACTTCTTTGCCGCCCGAGTCGTATCCAATTTTCCTTCCAACACTAACAATCCTTCGACAGAGAATCAACATTCTACTGGGTTACCTTATTCCCGAGCCGTGATGAATGCACCCAGCCGTTACGAACTTTTCGTTCTCGAGGATGGCGAGAAGCCGTGCGTCAGTTCCCTAAACCACGAACGCAACACCTGAGGAGCCTATCTCCGACCGTGGACCAGTGTCGAGGTGATTGAAGACACCAAAATCCCCAACGCGGCTACCATCAAGATCGTTAAACAAGATCACACCCTGGGCAACATGCTTCGTGCGTGAGTGACGCTTCCCCTTCCGTTGGCCATCCCCTCAACATTCACGTTTTTCCTTCAATAAACAGCCAGCTCCTGTCAATGCCACAGATCCTCTTCGCGGGGTACAAGGTCCCACACCCCCTTCATCCATATTTCCTAATCAAAATTCAAACCGACGGGACGATTACTCCTCAAGAGCTGTTGGAACAGGCATGTACAAAACTGATAGGGACTCTCTCGGCTTTGGAGACAAAGTTCAAGCGCGAATTCTCTTTCAAGGACGTGGAAGGCGCCGTTGGCGGTGTGGGGTCTGGTATGATTGCTGACGATCCATATGGCGGATCCGGTATGGGTGCTAGTGGCGCCTGGAGCTCAGGGAGAGATTATCTTGATTTCTAGTTTACTTGATCTAGTAAACTATAACGTTATGATGCACACAATATGTCGAGGCTTCAGGGAACGTCCGTTCGAATGCCTCAGTCGTTCCTATAGTGCAGAATCGTTGAAATGGAATAAACCTATGAATAGGCAAAGAACGACAGCCAGACGTCACCTTGCAGATCTCTAGATCTCATACCAGACAGTGTGATCAGCCATATTTGTCGCGACAACTTTTCATTTCACTTTCCCCTCTGCCCTATGCCATGAGGAGGCGCAAAAAAAACCACTTTACACCAGAGAACTGCTAGTAAGTTGGAAGTTTTCGTCAGAGGGATTTGAACACAAAATCTGGCATGCCCGCAAGGGGCAACTGACATTTATGTCTATTACGTACTCAGTTCCGATGTCAACCGTGGTAAGCCTCAGTTCTTCGAATGAAATCCTGCCTGATACAAACGGCGCACTGATAACTTCGAGCTTGAAGCTGCGAGTCATCGATGATGTTGACAAATACGGAATGAATGTGTTATGACTCTGCAGGCGGCGAACCAAGGAGACGACTTCGCTTCCTCGGATTATATATTCGAGTCGGCGTGACGATACCGACTAATCTTGCCCGTCGATGAGGTAATTATAACCCCTGCTCCTAGACGTAAAAGCCACCTTCTCCCCCCTGGTCGACTGGGAACCAACCTTCTCCCTGCTCGTCCATATCAACTCAAACGGTCTCCTCGAAAAGCCTTTCCCCGAGCTCAGAATCATTGCCTGAATTCCATAATAATAATACCACCACTCACCAGGCCACACTTGGAACGACTTCTCCAGTCCCAATCACTAGCTCCCCTCTCACTGTGTATGTGCTCCTCTGCCGGAATTTGAAGTGTTGTCTCATGCTACATCTCATGAGCACCAGTATCGCTCAAAAGACCATGAATATTACCACGACTGCTTCAGGAAGCGGCACGTCAGTTTTTCACGGCTCAAATACCACCAGAACCGCTTCGGCAAGCAGCAGCGATGCAGCGTCTCATGGCTTCGCAAGTTACGGTAGCGCCGGCAAGCTCTCCCAAGGAGTTGCCGTCATCATCGCCCTCGCAGCTAGTAAGCCTTTTGTCTCTTTCCCAGCCCACTATTCATCGCGAAATCAAGTCATCGTGGTCGGCCTCATCCTCATGTGCGCCTGGCAACGACACACCAAGCGACGGCACGCCCAGAAACTACCGCGTGGATCCGTGTTCTTCGACTCTGGCTCAAGTCAAGGGACTTGGGCGTTGGCGTCTCAACCAGAGAGAGCAGAATCTAAAGCAGAGGCCAGCCCAGAGGTGATACCATCCGCGCTAATGCCAGCACGCAAGCCCCCGATCAGTCAACGCAGCGACGTCGCTGGTTCCGAATTTACCGAAGGGCACCGATCGGTTTACGTGGACAATGATGCGACTAGCCGTGGAAACGCGAAAATATCCACATTACAAGTCAGCTAGTCATCTTGGATCGCTTTCACCATATGAAACGCGTTGGGTGGCCCCACCGGGTTGGTCGCGGTTATAGGTTTGCTTTCACGACGCTCACCCGCCTGGATATCAGGAAAAGGCCACCACTACAAGCCAAACAGTCGTGGTCGTCAGCCAGTAACTCCCTTGGGTGGTAAAATCGCTCGGGTCAAATGACGCAGGTGACCTACATTCTCGCGCTGGCGTTTAGTTTTTTTTTCGCACAGGTACAGTATAATTATTATAATTTGTCCAAGTCTTCCGTGATGCATATAATTTAGAGAAGAGGATGTTCCAAATATAAAATACGGCATCCATCGAGGGCATCTTAAGATATGTCTTCGATTCAAGTCAAGCCAGGGACAATCCACAGAAATCGAAGAGTGCTCCGCTCCAGAATACCGATATCAGCCCTAACAGACGCACCGAAGACGCCAATTTTGCGAGCCTGATGGCGAATTAATGGCATATCAGCAGAACCAGAGCTGACTTGAGGGCGATTTCCCACTAGTTGGAGCATGGGAATACGTATCAGATCCCGGCAGCAAGGCAAACGAGTTATTAGAGAGTTGAAAGTCATCGCTGCAATTCAAGGATCGCATGATCTGGATACAAGGCAGTCAGTAACCACAATCTTCCGAGCGCGAGACTACCTGTCCAAAGGTTGTCCAGAGTCGCCGACTGGACCGACAGGCTTGACAGTCGACAAAATTTCGATCTCGGCCGTTCGGCGGTTGTGTATGAGCTCCTTCCTAATGCCGCCGTGAAAAGAGCGAGATCCTTGTAGTATAGATCGCTAGCAGATGAGTAAACGACGTCCGATCTGGTTTATCAACGTTCCCCTACCGCTTCGTTGCTACAATGTCGTCCATTATGGCTTCATGGGTATAATCTGTCATGGGGCTTCCGGATTTGTCGGTCTTGCTCCCGAATCATCCCAGAACGTGAACCCATAACGTGAACCCAGACCTAGATTGATCGTAGAATTAAGTAGTGCCTAAGCTTCTCTTGTCGTTGTTCACAACTCGGTCAGTCCCTGTGCAGAAAGTTGAAAAGGTCCCTCCTTCAGGGAAACTAACAGTTTATTAATCACTCCAGTACTCCAAGCCGAACGATGAACGCATTAAAGAGCTGCTTGGCTAAGGACATGAGGGTTTCTTTCCCTACCTCTCGAGCCGGAAAGTAGTTGGCGCGGATATAGATCAGAAAGATTTCCCATACAAATCCACGAAAAACGAATAGGTCTAGAAATTCATATTCTGGTTGGTGGTGGGGCTGTTGTAGGGCGTGGCAATCGTTAGCCGGTCGTCGTAGAAGGAGTGGAAGTATTCAAGCTAGCGGTACCTGTCGATGATGTATATGGCGGAGACATTGAGGGGGAGAGTGCCACACTACAGTGCTAAGTCGAACTGAGCTCGAGTGGGCGAAACATGATCATCGTTTTGAGTGTTTCTGTTTCCGCCTCATCTTCTCTTGCAAAACCTGCTGTTTCTTTATCTGCGTGTCGCTGACATTATTTTCTTCGGTATCCTCCCGCTCCATCTTTAGAAGGTACTCGTCGATGCAAGTCTCCATCCTATCCTGCAAAAATCGCGCGCGCCGAGATTCATTCAAGGGCATATCGCCGGGAGCCACTTGCCATTCAAAATCAAAACCCCATCCCTGGGCTATCGGGGAACCGCGGTTTAGCCCAGGTGCCTGGCCAACCTTGAGAGCCGAGGAGGCTGCGAGGAGGCTGCCTTCTTGACGCCACCATCGGACAAAGTACACAGCAGCTCTCTCGCTATCAAGTTCTTGGCCGCGCTTGATCATCCCCATACGCTGTGCAAGCCCTTCCAAGAAATCATCCAAGTTGCTCGTGGGATCGGAACCTTGCGGGAGCAACTTGAGATAAGCTGGAGCTGTAATTACGCATGCCTCAGTGAGCAAGCTCAACATCAGGATATCAGCAACATCACTTACAGATAGGATTCAGAACATTCAGTCTGTATAGTAGGTACGCCGCCAAAGCTTCTACATCGTACAGACCCTCTTTGATCCCCGCTGCATCGCGTAAGAATTGCCCCCCAAGTACCCATCAGTCTGGGAACTATCGAGTGGGATGCAGGTTACGTACCTATTAGCGCTAATTTGACGCCCCTCTCGGCGCCTTCAACGCCGCGGCCGAGAAACGGTAACATGACACCGGGTGTATCGAATGCATATACAAGTGGGTCCAACGAGAGTTTAAGCCGGGTAGAAAGCGCCTGAGTAAGGCCGGGCTGTGCGGATGTCTGGAAAGCTTTGGGTGTACCTATCGAACAGAGGGCTTCAGCATAGTATTAGTAGGCTTATACTTTGTCCACAAGACGTACGTCCTTTGATACCAATATTGCGAAGGGCATTGAGTAAAGTTGATTTGCCAACGTTGGGCATTCCGATGACAAGGACATTAAGCTCCAGAGCGTGGGGGTGTTGCTTAGCTATGTCTAATGAGAAAAAGCGTCAGAACAAAGGAAGAAAATGGGTATCCCGCGCGACAGTTGTCCCAGGTAGATTTGAAACAACCTACTTACTAACATCTCACTCAGGTTTCTGATGTCTCGTGGTCGCTGCCAGGAAGCAAATAGTACCTGTTGTCCAGGGAATTTCTTCGCCATAGCAAGACGAAAGGGCTGATGAGATTATGAGATGGTCTTTACCATGGTAAATAGTTTGGACTCACGTCCATGCCCCATTCTGGGACAAGGTCCCGCTTGTTCAGCACGACGATATGCTCGCAAGCTCCTGCATTCACGATACGCCGGGTCGGATCCGTAGGGTCCCAACCACGTTCGAATCTCCATTTCCGCAAAGCTCCTGCAGTAAATCAATACGCTCAACTGATGCAAGGAAGCAGACACCAAAGCTAAGAGGAATGATACTGCACCTTCTAGTGTCCGGTTGACGCTAGTCAGCGGTAATCTCGAATCTCTAATCTCCAGAACGACATCCGTCCGGGTGAGCAACGCCGGTAGCATACGTGTAAACTTCATCATATGCCCTGGAAACCATGAGGGTGGGATAGGAAGGGCCGGCATCACCAATGGCGTGAGGTTCATTGTGAAGGGTGCGAGCTGGCGGTTTTAATGAGCGTGAAATTCTGCTCTTGACTGTGGATTGTGGTCGACGAGATACAATGGTATATCGCGTATTCTCGGTCGGAATTCGGAAACCTCGCTTCCGAAGTCGCCTGTCAAATTGTCACTGCAACCTCCCGTTTGGCACGGTTCTTCATAATTATGTATATCTCACAATCAAACTTTTCTCCTTCATTTTCCTCCCTTCTACCACTACTAGAAGCCGAATCCTCGTTTGCACCATGTACCCTAATACTAATATCTACAATACCATATCAAATAATATCCCAAACAAGGGATCTTTTGGCTTCCACTGGACATACCAAGATTCTTGGACCTTAGTAACCAGCTCCCTCAACAAAGGGTGGATCCAAGATACGGGAGACTGCGTGCCCCCTTGAGAGTGGACAAAGAAAGGGTACGACAATCAAGAATATTCCTCCCGTTGTGTTGGAACATATGATTCATTAAGTAGTACCCCATGCCACGCCGCGGCATGTAGCAGTTGAGAAGTAGATCGTTCCCGTGAGACAAGTCGTTTGATTTTCCTTGATCAACCCAGCTGCTATATCAAGGAGCATTTTGGTATGGCCACGGTATTATTAACTGCCGGCGCTGACTCGGCGGCGCAAGGATAAACAGCAAAGGCCTACAATCACTAAGTGAACAGCGGGCTCACCTCACAAAGAACTTCATCCAGTACGACGTGACGAGAGGATCGTGAGTCAGTTGAGCCTTGACCGCCGATAGATACTTACCGGAGTCCTCACATCCATATTCTACCGCGCTCCAATTGTTGCCCATAGAATCTTATAAAATGAAGTTGCGTGGGTCACCTCACTGATGTACAGGCGAGTATCCCAGGGCTTCCATAAAACCACATCTCCAATCCGAGGACGGAGGTTCCGCCTGGCTGCCCAGTATTGGTCATGACTAACCGTCGAGCGGATGGCGATTTTTACCAGAATGGCAGGTGCAGAAATGTGGGCCGATGGAATCATCGTAGTCGTCCAATAATGTCAAGGTGTGACGCCGTTTTCGATTTTTCGGTACACCGTTACTAATTGGCGAAATTAGGAAAGATGCTTTCTGGGGATACCATAACGGTGCCGTCTCCCTAGTGATATGAAGTTGGAGCAGAGGCAACAGGAAGCAGAGCAATGAATCCACGCTTGTGGCACATGATTTTGGGTGAAGAAAATTTACTGAGTTGACTAGGATTTGCTGAAGCCCAGGACACCAGATTTACGAAAGAAGCTGGTTACAGCACAGAGTCTGGAGAATGCGCCTGCCAGAGACACTAGCGCAGGGTACCAGGGCTCCGGCCGGATCCACTGCGCACGAAACGCACGCAAAACAATAATAGCTACTTGTGCGCCATGGTTGCCGCCTGGTCGGATCGAATTGTTCGGGCAGTACAATGCCATCTGCATATTTGGAAGAAGAATGCCCTATGTAAGAAATATTAATGGTTCGCCTGATGGGTTTGAGCTCCCTCCATACTTTGAAACACAATTTGAGGCTGCCTCAGGTAGATCACCCCCTAAAATCCAGGCCCGTTATCATTTCATCAGTTCCGTTACGGCGTCAAGCCCAAAGAGAGTTTCTGGGGCGCGGCGCGCCGGAGTCTTCCGAGAAGGATCGGGAGACTCTGACCGGTGGGAATATCAAGCGTCAAGTGAGACGTGTAACTGTGCAAGCCCAAATTGAACCAGTGAGGATGAACGGAGGACCTGCCGTGGCGATTCCTAAACAAGACATGTATCCATCGGAAAGTGGGATCTCAGAGAGGACTCAGAGGAGTGGCTGAATGGAGATAGTTCGTGTTATAATCGATCCGTTGAGAGCACGTGCTGCACTTGTAACGGTGTTTGTTGATGCTGCCGTAAGTGGGCAGCCTATTGCTTAACCACGACTTACTCCACCGCTCCATCCTTTCATATGGCCATCCTCCTCTCCCGATATCCTCCAACTATGAACCCAGCAAAGCGCGTCCGGCGGACAGCTACTTCCGTCATGGCAGGCGTCTTTGACAAGCGACCATGTCGCGATGTGTTAACAAGCTTGTTGAATGGCGTGCCACCATACAAGGCTGATGAAAAAGGCGAGGAGCTGCGGAGAGCGAGAAAAAAGGAGAGGAGAGAACGCGACAAGGCGCGGAAGCGGGAGCTGGCAGCGCTGCGGGCGCAGGAAAAGAATGAGTCAGGAACCAACGCGATACCGGACACGAGTCGCGCGAGCACGAGCCTCATCATACCACCCTTGCGCCTGCCGGGTACATCGTCATTTTGGAAGGCGCGTCCAGCCATCCACATCACAACTGCACAGCGCTCGGTCTCTATCACTCCTCCGCCCAGTACATCTCCCCTACACCTCTCGACACCCATCTCAACTCCTGGTCCGTGCGACTCCTCTTCCACTTCGCGTACCTCGTCAAAACGTCCGCGCACTCCAGACGATTTTGAATACTTCGAAGGACCCACCTCAATTTCCATGCACTCGCACCATCAGCCACCACCTCGTAAACGCAGAGCCCCCGCGAGGAAGGGCTGGAAGGGCTGGGTTGAGGGTTCTCCCCCTCCATCAGAGAAGCTGATCAACTTGGACGCCGTCCCCATTCTCCAAGAGAGGCGAACGCGGAGTGGCAAAAACTTTGACGCCATCGGAGTCGGTAAAGACAGCTGGGTCTGAGGTGAGTCATATATCTTGCCTGCTTACCGTTCGATAATTCTGATAACCTGCCTTTGAGATCGTCATATCCGATAATGCCTCCTCGCTGTTTTTGGGGGGAAATCTGGATCGAGCTCGCTGGCGTCCACGACGTTGACCTCGATACTCCATCTCGTGTTTCCTTTTTGGTCTCTTTTGTTCCTATCAGTGGCTTACATGGCATGTCATAGTTTCACCTTTTTTTTACTTCCATTTATCTCTTTTTCTTGCATCCTGTATTTCTCCCATCCATCACCAACGCATTACGGTACCCGCGGAAGTTACATACTTTGCTTTCAGATATATGATACTCTATATAGCTTTTTAACCTTCGAAAAGCACCATCTCGTGTACGTTTAAGGGCCCTGCCAGCTCCAGTCGGTGCTTTGGCCCAAATTTCAAAAATATCAGAAATCCAGTTGTAGACAGTAATACGTATAATATTACTGCGGGCCCGGGAGAAGTTTGACAAATACTGGCATTTGACGGTCGATGCAATGTATTCGTTTTCCCATTACCTATACTTTCAGACTGATCTTTTATCACGCAAGAATAAGTACTCATTACCACAGTACTAGTAGTAATCGTAATCGCCGTCCTCCATGGCCAATCGATGTCCTCCGTTATCATCACCAACATCATCTCAAATATATCGCAGTGCCTTCACCCTTCGGCCAACTGATGGCGGCATAGTCAAAGATTACATCAGAACCATTGGCGCCACCACAGGGTGCAGCGATACGTACACCATGACGGTCATATGTTGATATCTAGTGTGTTACCATAAGAAAACAAATACAAAGGTGCGATGATTATCAAGCCACAGCCTTCAAATATACCCATCTTGGACCCATGATGGCACTCAGCCCCTTAAGTATAGAAGAATCAAAAAAGAGGTAAATCAAAACGCCTTATAAAAGGAATGTATCTGGATATTCCCCCAATGGTGTCGCCCCTATGGCAGGACTGACACAGCTTGCGCCGAGTGCCGCAGGTCCCCCAGCCCCATAAATCTCCTTCACCTTCTTCCAAACGGTCCTAAAGCTTGACACAGAACCCTTCTCATACATCATCACAACGGCGCACTCACATCCGGGCGGGAATTCGCCACCACCATTCGCATCTACGCATGAACTAGACGTCACAGATACAGCAGAGCTCCTCCTGCCGCTCATCAGCAAGACGCTATTCCTAGCTTTTTTGGTACCACTGATCCCGCTTCCGTTAGAGCCGGGAGTTGCGGCATGAGAAGCGGCGGACAACAGACTATGAGGGTGGGTGTTTGGTGCTGGCGGGGTGAGAAAAGAGGAGGGCTGCTGTGATTGTCCACCCATCACGGAGCCTAAGGGTGGAGAAGTAATATCGCCGATTTTCGGCGGAGCAGAAAATTCTATTCGGAAGCGCACGGATTTGTGATTGGAGTTCGCCCAAGTGCTCCCGTTCGAGTCATCGACCCGACATTTGAGGATGATAGCACAGTTGTCGACAGGGGCTGGACCCTTGTCAAATCCTCCGCTATCCACGGCGATGCCGAGTCCTTCTAGAATTTTTGTGATGTCTGCACAGGTCCGCGAGACGCTAGCGGCGGAATAAAGAACGCCTCCTTGGTTGCTCGGGGATTTCCAACTGAAAAGATTGGAGAACCAACCCTTGAACTCGCCAACGGCGGGAGAGGTCAACATGCGACTGCTAGCAGATGGCGCGTTTACGGGCGAGGACAGAGCTATCGGGGATCCAAGAACCGTCATCCGTTTTTGCTGGGTGCTGATACTACGAAAGTCTAACGTGGGCGCTAGGGATGCGAAAATTAGCCCTCAATACAGCTCCAAAGCGAATGACTCACGTCGCGATTTCTTCTCCTTCTTCCCTTTGATTTGTCCCGGGCCGCCATCTCTAAGAGTCATTATATTCCCCATCCTCCCTATATCCCTGAGCCCAACCCCCAAGCCGACCGCGCGGGACTTGGCTTCTTCGGCGATCACATAGCTCCAGTTGTCGTCGCCTAGGCTTTGATTTTCCTTGTCGTTAGCTTCTTGCGCACGAGAACCCGTGCCGTCGCGGCGACGGTGGGTGGGGCCATCGTCCCGCGTAATCGAGCCACTCGGTCCAAAAGCTAACGTGCTTCGGTCAGGCGGCATAGTAAATGACTTGGCCAGAAGTTCCGTCTCCTCTTCGATGATTCTGTCGTCGAAATTCTCGACCTCCGGCATGATAAGTGGTGTCCCCTCTTGGATAGATAGCTGGCGGTCAAGGTCCAGAGCCATGCTGACATCTTTGTCTGGTTGGTCGCTCAGCAGCGGAGCGGGCAGATCGAGCAGGGGGGTCGGATCAGACGGGGGGCTGGGAGCATCCAGTCTTGAGCTTCGCGCAAGCGTCGGTGGCGGACCATGAGAGGGTGCAAACATCCTCGACCTTGGTGGTCCTAATCTGGGAGAACGCGGAATTCCTGTCGTCGGCTTCAGGCGTTCCGGATCTTGAGCCTCCTTGGTTTTTGAGAGTTGAGGGAATTGTATAGTCGAAATGTCCTCGTTGGGGTGGGAATAAGTATAGCCTCTTTTCGTAGGCGGAGGTCGCCCACCACGCACCATCCCACTCAGGGTCGTGGCTTTCGGAGAGTTCACGGTGAACCTAGAAACTTTGTCATCAAGAATACTGGATTGCGTTCGCCAAAGCTCCATCGCGTTTCTTCCCGGCGCATGAGAGAGAGGTGCACGAGGACGAGGACCAGCTGGAGAAGGAGCCCTTTCCCTCGAAGAGCTACTGAAGGAAGTTCCACTGCGGCGCATTAGAGGAGGAACTAGGCTCGAAATGGTCGCTGGCGCTTTTGAAGGGGTATAGCAAGGAGGAGGTTCGATCAGTAAGACACTGCTTCTCTTCTTATGATTGATCAGCTGAGCCCCAACCTTCATGCTATTAGTGTCACTCTCGCTCTCATGGTCGTGATTATTGCGTAGGGATTCCTCCCCATATTTCCCCAGAAGGAAGTAAAAGGCTTTTGCATGGACGCCTTGGCCAGCCGGCGAGCACAGATCTCTCTTGATAGAGTCTCCGTTCGGGTCAGTGTGGCGCCCCCAGATCACACGTAAAGATGAAAGGAGCTCAGGATCGATTAGGGAAGGAGACGCGATCGGACGGGCAAGAGTACTCGGAGAGGGAGGAAGCTGAGATATCGCAAGTTCGGAGGCCTGATTTTCAGCGGAAGGGGAGGCCGAAGGTGTGCAGAACCAAGGATGATCAAGTATCTCTGGCACCTGTAAGACATTTTATATCGTCATTGACCGAGGATGAGCACATAAGAAACTTACAGTTATTCTTTCATTGACATCGACGACCAACATCCGGGAGAGTAGATCTTTAGCAAGGGGATCGATCCAGGCAGGCATGTCGTACTTGCCACTCTTTACTTTGCTCAGTAGCACCTTGACGTTCTTGTCGTCAAACGGAAGTCGACCGGTCAGCAAAGCGTAGAGTATGACACCGCAGCTCCAGATATCCGTGGCGTTTCCCTGGTATTTTTGGCCGTTGACGATCTCAGGGCTAGCGTAATGCGGAGAGCCGCAACTTGTTTCCAGTTGTAATGAAGGAGGAGCGAAAGCAGCCATGCCCCAATCGGCTATTTTGATAAGCGGGGGAGAGATAGTGGCGATAAGGATGTTTTCAGGTTTGAGGTCGCGGTGGATGATTGAAAAGGTATGCGCATAGTTGAGTCCGTAGACGATTTGTTTAAAATAAGCCAGAGCTTCAGCCGGGGGGAGTCGTCCGCGATTGACGAGGAAATCAAAGAGTTCGCCGCCTTCGACATATTCCAGAACAAGAAAGAGGTCCTTGTCGCTTTCGAAGACGTCGTAAATCCGGATAATGTTGGGATGGTTCATCAGTTTCATCATCGTAATCTCACGATCGATTCCAAGACGTTGCTTGTCAAATTTGGCTTGCTGTGTAGCCAGAGATACACGGGAGGTGACAAGAGGTGCTATTGGGAGAATCTTGACGGCGGCGAGTTGGCCAGTGAGCCGATGCTTGGCGATTTTGACGCGCCCAGACGCGCCTTTGCCGACACATTCTCCTAGAATCCAGGGCCCAATGTTCTTTGGATCGGTCGGAAGATCGAAAGCATCGACCCCTCCAGCAGCAGCAGTTTCCTTGGCCCACCGGGTACCGAGGGGGGTGGAATACTTGATTGGAGGTGCGCGCGGGGGACTTGGAGATACGGAATAGACATTAGAAGGCATAGTAGTGTATGATGGCTGTAGATTGTATTGGGCGGGACGCTCGACCGGCGGGCGATAGGATGCAAGTTGGACGCAAGTAGTAGGCTGAGGACGATGGATGAGTGTGACGACGTGACGTTACAGTTTCCCCGTTTTTATGTTGGCCGCCTGGTCTGTGGCGTCCAGATGGCAGTTATGGCTCAGGGCCCTCTCGCGGCCAGAACAGAGATCCTACACTGCAATATCACTGCCGCTGCGTAGCCTGTCGCAGGCAAACGTCGTCGACGCAGCACCCGAGCGCGCTCTGAAGGATCCAGACGTCTTTGAAGACCGATCATCTGACTACACCCTTGTTGCTCGTGCATCAGTTCCGCAGCCACCCTCGATTATTAATTTAGTCGAGGAGAAACTACCCAAACTGCTTCTCCAACCACTCCCCGGTGTTGCCATTTTCGAAGATGCATCAGTGGACCCCGACTACGTAGCGTTTGCACCCCTCGAGGACACCCACAACCCCTCTTCCATCTTCCACACCCTCTCCAACCTCGTACAAGCTGGACAATATGACGAAGCTTGGAACGTTCTGAAGGAAATCCAATCCTCAGATTTACCTATCCCGTTCTCTCCGATCTACGAGGCCGCTGCACAGGCAGTACTTGCGGATCCTGTTCTTGAGCCACCCCAACGGGCATACCGATTCACCTCGTGGTTTTCCCTCATTCCGCCCGCCCACCAAGCAACGAGACGGCGCAAATTCCTGCGCACGCGTGGGCTGATCTTCCATTCCGCGTTTGCAAACCCCGACATTGCTACTCGAGCGGCACTCATACTTGCTTCCAAAGGTTACGCATATTTCTTTATTAGCGAAGCCATTCCTTTCATTATACGTTACACTCCTCCAAACAAGAGTCTTGATATTGCTCTTGCCTTGGAAAGGGCCAACGAAGCGTACTGGTCTGGATATAAACCCCAGATGTTGAATCAGGCCAGCAAGGGTTTCAAGAAGAAGCTCCGTGGCGCCGCGATAAAGACTTTGGCCAATTCTGGTCACTTGGAGTCAGCCTTAGCGCTTCTCCCTGACATCTCTAAAGCAGGGGCGACGTTTCGGTTAACGACCCAAACATATGATGTTCTTCTTAATGTTTTACGGAGTAGCCCAGATTCCCCAACCTTTGCCCATATGCCAGTTGTCGAAAAACTCCGCAGTCGTTCAATACCAAGCAGGATAGAAAAAAGCGACCGCGACTTTCATCAGCAGGAGATGAAGTCCCTTGGTCCGGAACTTGACCCTCAATCCTCAGAATACATCGGGGACAGCTTGGCACGACTTCTACGGCATCTGGCGGAAGCTCTGCCGGATAAGAATGCCCTTCCTCCCGTCGGCACTATCGCCAATTTCCTTGAAGATTATGTAGACACAGGGAGAACCAGGGCAGTAGCGATCCTCCGCCGGATAGCCTTAAACGTTCACCCTAAATGTGCCGCCCATTTCCTTCTGGCTGAAATGGTGTATTACAAGTCCCAAGGCCTCAGTCAGCTCATCCTCCGGTTATTCACAGACCACTTTTATCTATCGGGTATTCCCAGGGACGAAATCGTTGACCAAGCCGGCTCCAACGAATTCCAAGAATCCACACACAGGGCATTAGACATTCAAGCGACATTCATCAACCAATCCCAAGCAGCAACCAATACCCTGATAAAGACGCCACAAAACCGACGGAAGCTATATGACTGTCTCCGGATCGGAAAGTATAACGATCAATACAGACAAAAGTTATGGCCCACCTCCGCTCACCGGAATCTCGTCTGGAATTCCCTTCTCAGCCTCGCCCGATCTGACGAAGCCGTTGAGCGACTCTACGGTAAACTCCTGAAGTTCGCCTCCCGGGAGGAGACAGCCCATGATCCCTCCACAAACACAGCCTTATCCTACCTCCACACTCCAGCAGCCCAAACACGTGTTGTTGACACCGAGGCCTTCACGCCTTTCCTGTCTCGGCTGTTATCAGAGGTCAATCCCACCCGTGGAGCTGTCATATTAAGCGACATGATGCAAGCCGGTATCATTCCCTCTGTTCATCACTTCACGCAAGTCGCTGGTTTTTACGCCCGGATGGGAAACGCTCCACACGCGTTCCTGGTGCTGGACATGTTGGAAGGCCATCACCCGCTGGTGCAAGAAAAACACGAGGAAGGCGGACCTCGGAGGTACGCTCGAGATCCAAAGGACTCATTTCCGCGGCCTGATTTGCCGTTGTACACGAGTGTGTTGCGTGGGTTCATTATGAGGAGGAACGTGGCTGATGCGCTGACGGTGGAGGCGAGGCTGAGGAGGCGGTTCATCTACACCTATGGGATACATCCACCTTTGGACAGGGCTCTGACTCATTTGAGGCAACTGCAACGTGAAACCGAAGCATGGTGGGTACCGTCGACTTTGTTATGGAATTGAAAAACTGACATCCCCACTTTTTCTTCCCTGGCGGAATGTGATTTATAGACCGTGAACATTGGTTCCGCACCTGTTTTATTTGTTTTGCAGTGAAAACGGCGTGTTCAGATCACCATCCGACTGTAGTCATGCGCTGCGCAACTGTCCGGTTCTACATTGACCATTTCGTGCATCGTATGGGACATGGAAGTACCTTAATCGGGCAGATATCATCCAATACTACGCAAAATAGTTCGTGAAACGATCTCGCGGTGTTTGGTGGCCCAACACCCAGGAACCCCATCACCTCACATATTTTCGGTAGAAAACGAGGGTTGTGCTGCGCAGCTTGTCGAGACGATTTTCGCTTTCTATATACCCTCGGTGGTTGTTCATGGATTCGTGTGCTGCCCAGCCTGTCGAGACGATTTTCGCCTTCTAGACGATCGTCTATATATTCTCGGTGGTTCTTCATGAGTTTGGTACATTGTGTGATCATAACAGATTCACTGGGTGATCGATCGCTTGTCGGACAAGATCTTGAATGCCTAATGTGCCTAAATGCCGCATGCTAATGGATGAGGAGGAAAAAATTTACCCAATAACGAAGGTGGTAGCGATCTTGACAGAACGAAATTTGTGTTTCCATTAGAGCCAATCGATTAGGAACTGGAGAGGGAAAAAAGATATGACTCGACTATGTAGCAAATCAAAGCCTGCGTGTTGTTGTGCGATGATTACTCAATGGTGTGCCTTGGCGTCGTGGGGGCACACCGGCAGAGCCTCAGGTAATTCCGCATACATTGTACCCCGTTTCTGCACTCGCAGTGTGCGTAGAGCGCTGGGTTTGACGGGATCATTCGAGCAGGATGCCGATCACAAACCGTATACCGTTCAAGGATCGATCAAGTAGAGATCCCTCGAGGAAATACGTAATTAATGAGTAGGCGTTAGGCTCTTGACAGACTGGATCGTCCCAGATCAGAGACGTTCGCTGGGAAAGTCCAAAGCAAACCGACAGAGTGGTATTGGATGATTAAAAGGGGTTAAGCAAGAGAGGGATACAGTAATGTGGATTACGATGCTTACAATGTTCATTGCGGTTAATGTTGTCACCGGGCCGGACGAAGTAGCAAAGTCATCGAGATTCGACATAGGTTGCACATGGACGCTTTTTTTCAAACTGCGTAAACGATGACATTGACTGGGGAAGAGAATACCTGAAACCCCGGGAAAACACAGTTGCCTTGCCAATAAGAGTGACTTGACATGGGAGGACCTGAGTGAGCATGTGGAGGATACAGGCTGAAACAGAGAAACACACCGATCGGATATGCAAGAGGTGCAATCCAGGGCATCCCTGGAGACTAGATTGGACCAGCTTGACGTTTAAAGATCGCGACCCACAAAAGGAGAGTCGATTGTGACTCACTCACTCTCACTCAGCATGATCGAAATCACGAGCTGTCATTTATTCGAGTAGTCTCTCTTCTGCGGCCCTATCTATCGATGATCTGGTGGTGGATCTTGAAGAAAATTTCACGTAGGTCCTTTCTGGCGATGCTCAAACTGGAACGATGGTGCAGGGAGGTCTCCGTGAGCAAGTCGGAGGTATCTTGTGCCGATGTCAAGGTTGGTATAGAAAGTTGATCGGAGGATGGAGCCAGTCGACGGAACACAAATCCTCGGAGGGTGCGAGTCACGTCCCTGGACCTCGAGGCGACTGTCGGCGGAGCAGATTCACTGCTTTCCTATGTAAGCGAGATAGACACGAGGCGAAAGTTGGTGGAAGGCTATGGCAATTGGAAACTTGTGAGCCAAGGTCTTGGAAATGTGCTCGAATATTCTCCACTCGCGCATCAAGAATGCAATCTCGTGGTCGCATGTGTTCATTTCCGGTTAAAACGCACTTGTCTAGGCGTTTGGGGCAGTTTGCTTTTTGTTTCCAAGGACCAAGATGAACGGGTTCATTTCAGGTGGGAGAATCGAGATAAATAAGCACTTTGTCGAGATGAAAGAAGGATCGATTCTCCGCAGTAATCGAGAGGTGGGCGTTGGGGAGAACAAAGTCGGAAGTTAGGAGAAAAAAAGGGCCGTCTTCAAGCAGTGCTACAACCGGTATATAACAGGCTATATAACGTCCCAGGAACCGATCAGTAACTTCCGGGTGACAAATCGTGGACGGCGTGGCAATGCATTCTGAACTCTGACGTCGTCCAACCTATAAATGCGCGTCTCCAATCCTGCCGGCTTGAAGGCCAAATCCGACTTCGTCGTCCATGATCGCAGAAGGGCAGAGGCATGGTGCCGCGGCCAGAGCCATGGCCAGACCTCTCAAAAGAGGAAAAGCATGCATGAACTGCAGGTACGTCTGGTACTCCATCACCCTCCGGGACACCGCTGACATACTTACCTCTCAAGATTCCTAAAGATAGTGAGCCCCCTGCAATCCTTTAGCCTTCCGTGAACATGCTAATTTGTTAATCACAGAAATGCGATGGCGCCAAGCCAATATGCGGCCCTTGCCAAAGACACCCCAAGGACGATGTTTGCGAGTATTCTGACGGGCCTGGAAGGTCACGAACGAAAGCTCTCGAGGACACCGTTTCCCGACTAGAAGCTCGCCTTTACGAGCTTGAAAACCCGGACGAGTCAACCCCCTCAGTCACCCTGTTCGATCCGTACAAGATCCAACCCCACCCCTCACAGTCTAGTTCAACACTGTTGTTACCAGATACGCACCGGCTCGCGTCCTCCACTCCCTTCTCTCCTGTCTCCGCATCCTCGAGCCTTCCATCAACCCGGCATTGGAAGACCTTTGGGGCAATAGAAAGAACCGATTCCACCATGTCATCAAGTGGATCTCGGGCATCTCCTCTTAGGAATATCACAAGCTCACCATCTATCTTAGGTTCAGATGTACGTCTCCATTCCAATACTTTCGGCGTCCTTATCTTCATTATGTCAGGAACCACCTCATCCCGTCATTCAAAACCTGTAAGTTTTCCCCTAGACGAAACACATCTTCCGCGTCTCTTGACCATCATACCTAGAATCGACACATTCCTCCCTCATGCATCCCAGTTTGGATTTTTCCTCAACTCCAAACGGTTTCGCGAAGGTGCCTTACGAATAGCTCATTTCGGTCATCACTCGCGGCCATCTCCTTCTGTCCTAAGCGCAGTCTACCTATGGGGGGTCCATCTATCACGCTCAGAACCCCTTCTAGCGCTGGAACATACCTTCATGACTCGGGCTCTACAACACACCGCGACCGAACTGCTCGGATCTCACCCCGATGCCGTTCTTCACGCCCTCCAAGCACAGGTGCTCATAGCTTACTACCTGCTGCGCATTGGTCGGTTCCTTGAAGCCAAATGTCATACCGCATCCGCCGTGTCAGTGGCCGTTTCTGCCGGCTTCCACCGAATCCGAGCCCCTGTGTACGCACGATACACGATTGGCTTGTCCCAGGATGCACCCATATCTTTGCATCCGCCTCAGGACACGATCGAAGAAGGCGAGAGGATCAACGGGTTTTGGAACGTCTTGATGCTGCATAAATATCTCATGATCGCGCTGGAACCCCCTAATAGCGTGTGCGGGACTTTGGAGGCACCCGGGATGCATATCGATACCCCGTGGCCGATGGATGTGGCTGATTATTCAGAGGTGGGAAATGTCTTGGTGACTGCGGAAGGATCTGACGTTTTTTTTTCTTCAAGGGCCGATTGACCGCTGATATCCAAGGAAGCAATACCGTCAGAAATTATCTCTCTCACACGCCTGAAATGGGATATCCGGGAAATTCGACGATCGCCATGAATGTCAAAGCTGCTATTTTGTTCCACCGCTCTGCTCAACTCACGGGACAATGGACACCTAGTGCGTTCTCTCCTTTTAATTCAACAAATGTAGCAAATATTGAGTTCGCCATATAGATCTACAACCGAGAGAATTCCAAGCGTTCTCGGCGGCATTCCAATCGATACACCGGTTGATCGAACAACTGCGAACAACTCTTCCATCTCGTTCCCACCTGGACCCTAGGAATCCATCGACTCGAGCGATTCTGCTGACCCATGCCTTGACAGACGCTGCGACGATTAAGCTTCATAATATCTTCTCATATGCTAATTCTGCATCCAAGCAACATTGTATAATTGCCGCGCAGAGTCTGGTCAACTTTGGTGGGCTCAGCATTCAAGATGTCGGACATGTCAACCCGATAATGAGTGTAAGCGTTCCTTTTCATCTCGTCGTTGCCTCTTTTTTTTTTTTGACGCGGCGGATTATCTTTCAGACGCTGTGGGTGACTGCGTGTCATGTGTTCATTGATGAGATATCTCGGGTACGCTCTCTTCAACATATGGATGCACAATGGGCTCAGAGATCTGAGAGTGGCGAAGAAGAGCTCGTGGAGAGCTTGCGCAGGGGGATGGCGGCTCTCGGTGCTTTTTCGGACGAGAGTTCTTATACCCGTATGTTGTCCCGTCATAGTCTTTTCCTTCGTTCTTTGACTGATGAAATAATGATCCAGGTTATCAGGTGAACAAGATCCAGGAGGCCTTCTCTGCTATTTGACTTCTTCTCTTTGCATCGTTGTGGTTGTTTTCGCAAGCATGTTTCTCCATTTCTCCTTCGCACTTGTATCACTACTTAGCACACCTCTCGCGCTCTCTTATTTTGCATTTTCATCACTACCTGTTGTATCTGTACCCGCATACTCACCATCCCGGATCCTTTTGGACTAGACTAATTCGTAGTGTACTTGTACATGAAATAATGTAATTTATCTAATGTAATTTATCTAATGTGCCTCGGCAAATGTGGGAGGTCTGGACACACTTTACGAGGGGACAATGAAGCATCGGAAAGCGTAATATCGGGCATCTGAATAGCCTGATCCGTTGGACACATCACCCGCACGTGCTTGCAACCGGTCAGTTTTGCCCGCAGTCCAACCATAGTCTTATTCTGAATAGAGGCAGTGCCGCAGGATTCCTCTGTAGACCGGGGCGGCGCTGGGATGGCGGCGAAGTTCTGCCGATCCAGTGGGATGAGGAGCGGCGGCGTTTCCGTGACGGAGTGGCAGTGGTGGGGTCAATGCTGGTAAATGGTTGCCGAGTGAGCATGCTATTATTAGATGTAGCGTTTCGCCTGTCGTTATCTCTTACTTTCGTAAGGCCGTCTCCGTCCCCCACCAACGTCTCCCACGGCGCCTGCCCTCCTACCACCTGGTGACGTTGAGCATCTGAATAGCCATTATGCTCATGTCCCCGACAATCCTCGCTCTACTCGCTCTCCCCACCCTCTCTGCAGCATATTCGTGGAAATTCGAGAACACTCCACAGCAGTGCCAAACCCTCAAGATTTCGATATCAGGCACTGGTGGAAAGCCTCCTTATCGTCTTCTAATCCTTCCCTTCGGTCCAACTCCGCTTCCAAACAACATAGAGGCAAGAAAAATCATCGACGCTCCATTTTCAGGCAGCTCCAACTCTCTGAGCTTCAAGCTCAACTACCCCGGTCTTTCTCAATTTGTTGCTGTGGTACGTCTTTAAAAGCAAATCGTCCATTCTTAGGAGGCCCTGCGTCCCATGCTACGTCCTCAAGGCTGCAATCGCCCCGCACCTGGGAGGCAGACTGCGCAATGTGATTGTGGGGCCAAGCTGCTCAGGCTCCACTTGATGTCCGGTGACAAGTTACGGCTTCTTTTCCACTGCGGTCCAGCCATCATCAATCATTCGTCATATTTCAATTGCTGACTTCACACTGATTTGATCTAGGTTAGTGACGCTACAGGTTTCGGCTCAGGCGGGACCAGCGTCGCCGCACTCGTCACCAACTCTTCCGATGCCTCTTGTTTCGATGCCACGACGAACGTCTCTCCAGCCTTCGTATTCTCCATCTACCCTTTAAACCAGATTGTCCAGTGTGTGGCGACACGCATATGGTGGAACAGCTCCCTCGTCCAAGGGTCAGTTTCTTCATCTTATCACTGGCCAAGTTCTTATCTCCTCTGATCTTCAATCCAGCACCCCCAACTTCCTCGGCGTCATACCAGGTGGCCAATCTTTCGCCGTCGCACAAGGCGACATCACCGATGTCGCAAGTGAGGGCACAGGCTTCTCATGGACACCATCGCTCCGCGGAGGTACCACACTTATTCTTGTTGGAGGCGACAATCGCGGAAATGGGACTGCTGGGAGCACGCTCAACACTGTCAGCACCGGCATCGACAACATCGGTACCTGTTTGAATGATGCCAGTCCCAGCTCAACTCCTGGAAGCCCAGCTGGTGGAAGCTACCCCACTAGCCAATCAGGCGGTGTTGGTAGCGGCGGCGGCGGCGGAAGCAACACCGGCGCCATCGTGGGCGGAGTTGTTGGTGGCATCGTTGCACTCGCAGTTTTGGTGCTTCTCCTCCTCTTTTACCGCCGTCGTTCGAACCAACAGAGCCGACACGAGAAAAGAGCCCTTGACCTTCTGAATGCAGATGAAGAGGAAGACGCACAAGGAGCCCACCACGATGGTGCGGCTGGCGCACGGGCAGGTAGCGCCGCAGGCCTTAGTCGGAACGAGCTACCGGAATACTATCAGCCACAACCCTACACGCTTGCGGATCCTACCCTCGCCTCCACATATGAGACAGACGCGGACGGACGGCCCGTGTCCGGGTACACCGACACGGATAGACATACAACGACCACTGAGTTCTTGGGGAGTCTTTATGCTGGTGCTGGTGCGCCTGGCGGGGCGTCTCCCGCGGGCTCCACTAATGGGAGGAAGGGCCCATTGAGACAAATGCGGCCGGTGAATGTTATTCAGCATGATGATGCCGGTCCAAGTGAGCCACCTGCTGATGGTGAAGTCGAAACGGTTGAGCTGCCGCCTGCGTATACCAACATTCGGAAGTGATCAAAATACCGGCATCGGGAACGTGGTGGGTAACTTTCTTGTCAGGTTGTTACTCTTCAGTCTTTTTGTGTCCCTCTTAGATTCTTTGTTGATACTTTCATTGCACATTCAGGACTCCTTTTACCCGTTCGGCTATGTATGTCCCAAGAAGTTGAAGTTCTCATTTATTGTCTTCATCAGTGTATCCGGAAGGCCTCATTGCGATCACCACCCCTCCCACCATGTTCGCCTATGACATAACTTAATTTTAATATCCCACAAGTTCTCCGCCTTTGACCAGTTCCAGCTCCAACAGCTCCACTTCTTGCCTGCCTTCTTTTTTTTCTTCTGTCTTGCTATGTCCCTTGTGACCACGTTCTTTCAGCAGCTTTCAGTAATAAATCATGGACACTCTTTTCTTTACAAAACACAAACCACGAAGCATCTGTATATATCCAGAATCATATTCCGTTATTGTCATGCCACTTTTAGTGCGTTCCTTGTTTGGCCCTTTTCGTCTTCGTCAGATGGAATTATTCAGGCTGGAGTAGATGAAACGGATCTGTCTGTCCATTTCCCAACCATCCTCTCTGAGAATGTTTGTTCCGTTCTAACCGCAGATACGATATCAGAATCATTGAGCCTGTTCACCTGAACGTATCGACCATGGGTCTTGCTCTCAGCCCGATCCTCTGCAGTTGGCTCCTTCTAGTATTTTCCTATTAGAGCGATGTTGGCTTCTGCACCACTGTAGCTCCAATTGTGGTCTGATGCTCCAACATCAATAAAAAGACAGATAAGCTCTTCCCTTTCTTCAAGCAGGTGTCACATGGTCGGGAAAATGTTTGGTCTCGCATTCAAGTCAGGGCCTAGTGCTACTAAAGGTCTTTCCTTTAACGTTGCAGATAGAAAGTGCACTGGACTATGGTGCTCTGGCTCTATTACTGTACCCGTTCAGGTCATTTTTCTGTCATGACGCAAAGTGAGGAGCATTGGCATGGAGCGAAGGAAGGAGAAGTAAGTGGAGTGATCCATTTATCCCATCGAGTCCAACCATGATGCACCTAGGTCCACACACCCGTCACCATAGGATATAAATATGACTGCGATGGTCTAATGTATTCCAATTTGCCTAACAATGCCTCTTTTCCGCAGGAATGTGCGTTACCTGATCCCTCCACCTGTTCTTACCTTTGACTCGGCCGTCTTTTAAACCTTTGCAATTGCCTCCAGAAGGAATCGAAGAAAAGGCAAGGAAATGTTGGTGGTGCTATAACTTACATCCTGTACTAGTGATCTAACATTAGCCCTACCGCGGACAGTCTACCGTCCGAGCGGCTGAGCGTACGGTAGGAGCGATTATCGGGAGCGACGCGCTGAAGGAGAGAGGAGTGGAGAAAGAGCGGTGCGTCTATAAGCCCGTTTTCTACCGGTCCTCGTTCTTTTAACTTGGTGACTCGCGGCAGAGAAATGAGTGGAATCAAACAGCAAGTGGCAGCGCTCGAAGAGGCTGAACGTCTAGAGCGCGAAGCGCTCATGCACAGAGAACGTGCGGTGGCCCACGGTTTGTACCAGCGACTGCTTCATGGTTGTTTCGATTATGTACGATACTGATCTGACATGCAGGTGCACACCCAGATAACCGGCATCTTGGTGCTGGTCGCTCTCAGTAGGCAGTATAATTGCTGAAATCCTCCCGGGCGTCGAAAAAACCTCGCGTCTGTTTCGATGCTGTAACAATATGCATCAAGAAATTCGAGTGATATATATCAATTTTACCCTACTTTTTAGGTTCCTATTATAATCATGATGGACCAGTTCACTTTGTTCTGAGATGCAATTTCAACGTCAGGAATTACGTCGATGTCAGCAGAACCTGTTCGGGTGAATGTAATATTTTCAACTTCGATTACCTGAATAGTTGTCTTCGCTGACCAGAATCATGGACAAAAACTAAATTATCGACTATGCACGCGGGACTAGGAAATAGTTTGTTTTAATGGGATACCTTCCTTGTCGCGTTCAGAGATGCAGTATGCGGCATAGACTTGCTGTATCATTTGCCGACATATCACATTTCGAGTGCTAGCGATGAAACCTTGCATCTCTTCTTTTGTTGGTTTTCACCGTGGGGGTCGAGGACGGCCCGGGGGTGGCGCGGTCGCGTGAAATCCCTTTTATCATCACCCTGCGACAGGGGAGCAATTGGGTCGGCGACCAGGCAAGTCATGCGTTGCCGGCAGCAGTGCGACTTCAGATCTTATGCACATTCTGAGTTTTTGGATGCTCATCCGCTGAGAAACATTGAAGACGTGGACTTGAACTCTGTAATGTCACTATGACTCGGAAATTCATGGCGACCACGTGTGACCACCTTCAAGTTATCGCGGCTTCTTTTCGGAACTGTGTGACGTAAGGTCCACGAGCGGATGTATAATTGAAAATCAATTTGAACTCGAAATTAATTCAAATTCATCATGATTCCTCCCATTCCCATCACTGAACTGAGCGATAATGCTCTCATAACGACTGTTGCAAATGCCTATTCGGAAAGAGCAAAAGGATGTGGTCCTACAGCAGGTAAGTCCTCCTGGAATTGCTTAAACTTGACTGACATTCTCTGCTCCTGGAGAGGCTAGACAAGTAACCAAGTCGCTCGGTTATACCGACGAGGATCTCGAATCTGTTCCCGAAACAGCGCATTTCGGAGTCGGTTGCGGAAGTCCTGTCGGTGTAGCCGCACTGCAACAGGTTTTTAATCCTTCTTCCCTTTCAGACTGACCTACATTTAACGATTTATATCAGGGAGAACGTGTCCTCGACTTGGGGTCCGGTGGTGGAATTGACGTCTTCCTTGCTGCCAAGAAGGTTAGTCCAACGGGGCGAGCCATTGGACTCGACGTATCCGGCGTGCGTTTTTTCATTCAATATCACCCATGTCCCCGGCCTTGATCTGGCTCAACCTCAGGATATGATCTCGCTCGCTCGCGATAATGCAAAGAAGCAGGGTCTCAAACCGCCTCATGTTGCTTTCGTCCAAACATCCCTTGCAGATCCACTTCCGATCGCTTCCAATTCTATTGATTGCGTACTTTCCAACTGTGTCGTCAATCTCTTGCCAAAAAATGGGAAGGAGAGCTTGATAAAGGAAATCTACCGTGTCCTCAAGCGTGGTGGCAGGGTGATCATTGACGATGTAAGTTTCGATTTCTCTTAAAAAATGTGTGGAACCGTTCCCTTTAACTTAGGTGATTGCGAAACAACCTTTCTCGGATGAGATTCGCAGAGATTTGACGTCATACATCAACTGTGTATCTGGATCCCTTCAGCTCGATGAATACAAAACGATGTTTAAAGATGCCGGATTTACAGGCAAGTCAAAGCCTCATGTGGATTCTGCCCCATGTAACAATCACCAGATGCGCAATTCCTCGAGACCAAGAACGATCTCGAGAAACCGTGCGGGGCGAAGACTTGTTCTCCGCAAATCGCCGGCACAAACCGAACGCTCGATGTCAACTCCCTCGTCGGTAAGATTGCCCCCAATTCGGGGTCATCAACACCCGCCCTCACATCTTTAGCTTCATACCAGATTACTGGGTACAAACGTGGTGGTCGAGATTCTTCGGACGAGATCCCGGCGAACCCATTGCTCCGATGGTGGGATGCGTATCCTGCAGCACAATTCCAGGCTCCGCCAATTCCTGTATTTAGATGAACTTGCAGCCCTGATGAAGAACAAGGCATCTGATTTCGCCGTCATCGACGTTCGGCGGGACGATCACGGGGTCGGTTGTTTCGAATTATTCGTCGGGTATAATGTAAGAGACTCATATAAATCATATCACCCCAAGGCGGTCATATTCTGTCAGCGATTTGAAAGTTCACCTTCATCTTAATCAGATTCAGGCTGACGCGACGCGTTATTATTTATCATGATTCGACATCTAGGGTTTCCTTCTACATGTACGGTGATTCGAGAGACTTTACGAGGCGGGGTCTTTAAACTGTTGGCAGTTTGTACATACTCAACACACTGGCATACTCCAAGTTCATGAATCGGAGGATAAAATCCATGGAAACAGATGGATAGCTATATACTTTTACATTTCGACCAGGGAAAGAGACCAAATATGAGGCTGAAAGAACGATTAGCTGGTAAGTAGCAAGAACAAGCGAGACGGCCAGGAAAGCAACGACACATGTAGGATGCATATAACTTGATTAAGATAGCTCTCCAGCACAACCCCATTGTCAAATTTTCTTTGATCAGTATCCTTCAGTCTGTAGTACTCCGAGTCCGGTATGATCGCAGCGTAAGCAAGCCCGACCTGAGCCTCCGTATCAATTTAAAGTTATGACATTCCATGATAATTGTAGTACAACGGGAGGCAACATTTCAAATTTAAATGGGGGAAGCGGCCCGGGGAGCAAAAGTATAATTTGGAAGGAAGGCGCACTGCTTTATCGCCTCTGACCCTCATTCTGAAAGAAATTAGGCCATTTTCTCAGTAGGGTCTTCTGACGTCTCATCTTTAGATCCCCATTCCAAACGCCTCCCCAGAAACAGAGCTACCCAGGTCAACGCCAGCAATACCGGAACTTCTACGAGGGGTCCAATGGTCGCGGCAAGGGCCTGATCAGATCCAACTCCATAAACTGCGATTGCGACAGCAATGGCCAATTCCTAGATATATGTCGTTAGTCTGCACCTCATGAACGAACTGAGGTCACAGCAAAACTAACAAAATTATTACTCCCGGCGGTGAATGCTTGCACCACTGCCATCTCATAACCAAAGATCCCGGTACGCCCTTTAGCCACATCTTTTCGCGTCAGATAGTACATCAAGCCAAATGCCGCTGACCACATGATGACAAAATATAAGATCATGGGCACGAACACGCGGAATACCGCTCGGAGATTATGAATGATGTGGTGACCCTGATAGGCGAACATGACGATGATGGTGTAAAGCAGTCCCAGGAGCGCGAGAGGCGAAAAGAAGGGAAGGAACCGTTCTTCAAATCTATCTCGCCCTAAAAAGTACCACACGCTGTATCGCGTGACGACTCCCGCAAGGAGGGGGATGCCAAGATACTGCGTCACGGATGTTCAGCAAATAACGAAGCTTCGAGGCAAGCGTTGACATACAATCAGAACGGCTATAGCCACATCCCCGTAGTCGACGTGAATATCAGCTTGCCTATTGCCTCCTATGACGTTAATGAACAACAGGGAATACGGGGAGTATAGGATGATCTGTAAGACGGAGTTGACGATCACGAGGATCGCACAATACTCTGAGTTGCCTCGCGCCAATTGGTTCCAGATCATGACCATGGCTATGCATCGGGCGATACCGACCATGATCACGCCAATTCTATAGGTCGGTAAATCAGGTAGTGTCGCCCACGCGAGTCCCAGCATTATGAATGGGCCTATAATCCAATTAAGAAATAGGGATATCCCCAATTGGACCCAGATTCGCCGCCCCGAGAACAACTTGGGCAATTGCTCGTACTGAACTTTGGTGAGGATGGGCCACATCATTACAATCAACCCAATCGCAATTGCTGGACATCGGCCGTTAGAATGCGAGTTTGATGCGTTTAAGGAGTCGGACTAGAATTGACTCACGGACGGAGACGCCATGAAAGTCAACCACATCAAACGCTTGTTGGACATGTGGTGCAAATTCACCAATAACAACTCCAAGTATCATGAACAAAATGATGAGGGGCGATAGAAGTTTGTCAAGTATTCCCAGCTTCTTGAATATTTCTAAGAAAAGACTGTCAATGGTTGAGGATTATGTGCCCCGGGAATGAAACTTACCTCGCGGTGCAACATCTTGGTGCTCGGTGACATCATGGTTAGACTCTATGAGGTTGGATGGGGTGGCAGGGCTTTCGGAAGCATCGGTATTTGGCTGCTTTTCAGGGTGCATTGAAAAGAATTATCTGGCCTTGAGGGGGGGGGAAAGGAGGGGCGACAGTACATATCGAAATCAAATTCATTTTGAGGACTTGTAATTTGATTTCGATTTCGATTTTCGGCAACGGTCGGATTACTTATCAGCTCCGTCAGCCAGGACGGACTTCCGATTCGGAATCGATCAACACCAGTCAATACACCTTGGGCTCGACGTCCGATGACATCGTTAGTGGAGTCGCCCATCGACCATGATTCATTTCTGTTGTTGGGCTTCGCTTGAAACATCTATAACTGTAAGATACGGCTATGACTCCTAAGGTACTTGCCTCACATTGGCCCATCCTTTCCCCCCCCTGACCCAGCAGCGGCTGGTCGGAATCCCCGTCGCGTAATCCCTACCATTGTGCCACCGGCTGCCGTCGACGTGAACTACGACAGACCCCACGTTCGTCCTGTAGTACTGTACACCTCCCAACCGACCGACTCCCAGCCTGCCGACATCCTGCCAAACCCTGTTGCGATGGGCGTCGATGCTCCACATTCCCGCCCCTTTGAACCACTTCCTTACATACACCCTCCCTCCTTCATCCTTTCGTTCCTGGATGCTTGACATCCTCATGCTTTTTACGGTCCACGGATGTCAACGTAGTTTACCAATTGGAATATATATCAATCCTTTAATTTGTTCTTGAGAGGTGAGTCTGCGAAAGAGTAAGTTTGCAGAAACCCTTCGCCCAGACAACTGCACGAAAAAACGTTGGGCTCGGGTGATCTTGCTATGGGATGCTGTGGGAGAAATCAGGGTTTGGTGATGCGACGGGCCTACTTTCAGAATCGAAATTTAGAAAGACCCTCCCACCTACAGGCCACCATGATGCTGCCCCATGGCTACCATGCTGGGTAGTGATTTCGGTTACGCATATCTCAATTCAAGCTTAATTCTGCTCCACCATGGGTAATTTTCCAGACTGCCAGACCAATACCCACGCCTGGTTCGAAGAGTCGGACAAAATGACGAAACGTCGTTTTGATCCAACCTTATTACTCCCTTCCGACCTTGGCAGAATCAAACCACCATTCTTCGACGATCTGTTTGATCAGGATTGCCTTCGCGAAGCAATCGACGGGAGGCGCAATGCCTGCTCGAACCATTTCCAACTCTCTCAGTGGGTCCTCTCACTCTTGACCGAACAAGACTTCGAGAACAAATGGATTGAGCTCGGCAAAGTGGGGCAGGAAAAACACATCTTCTCTGCCTGCCGTGGGCTGTTTGCCCAAGACACATTCTGTGGGTTCACTTTCACAAAAAAGTACGACTGCCCGGAATTGTTGCATGATGCCCTTATGAAGGACAACGGAAGGGGGTTCCTTGAACTGCTCAAGGAGTTCTTGCTCAATGACCACAGCGCACCGCCAACCCGGCCTTTCATTCTGGCTCATCCACGCTTCGACAAGATAATTGGATGGGATGAAAACGCCAAGATTTCGGATCGGAAAACCTGGCTTGGCATTCGACGCTTAATGCGAACCACCACCGTTGGTATGAAATGAAAATGTCCTCAGTGGCTCATGAATCATGACGCATCCATAGCCACATTTCTGAAGTTTGTTTTATGTTCTTACGAAGGGCAGCCTATAAAGATGGCGTGGCACGCGCTCGACCACAAACCGAACAAGACGTTGGCAGACCCGGAGATGTCGTCCATATTCGAACGTGTCATAGGCCCTGCTGCCTTAGCAGAATGGAAGAAAGACTATGCGAAAAAGACCAAAGAAATGAAGCTAATTTGCGACGCTTGCTCCAAACCAGAGGAAAAAGCTAAAAATGGTAAAATGCAAGCATGTTCGCGGTGCAACGCCATAGGACGCGAAGTCCGTTATTGCGACAAGTAAGTCTGTGTTAATCACTGCCATCAGAAGTGCTTGACCATATTCTTCTCGTCACTTTTCATTCTAAGAGAGTGTCAGAAGACGGCATGGAAGGCTCATAAACCCCAGTGTGGCAAGCCTTTCAGTCAGTCCACTTTTCGATTACAGTAAACATGCAACTTCAGACTAAACTGCCGCCTCAGACCTTTCACAAACTTTTGAAGACGTTACACCCGTCGCGGAAGCCTCATTGTCCCGACCCGACATACCACCCGCACTTCCCGGTCATCGCCGTCGTCCACACCTCCTTCAGCTCATCAACCATTTGAACGACTATCCCAGTGACGACTACATTCTCCCAACCTTTCAGAATGGGAAATACGAGGAACATATCCGCATCATAACTCTCGACACCCTGCAACGCTTGTCCGTATTTATCGCCATGCGGAGTCGCCTTATGAGGGGAGTTAAGTCAGAGGAAGGCGGCTACGATGCGATGATCTACATCTACCGGGAGATACAAGCCAGCTTCAAAGACATCCCTGACAGCGATGCGCAGGTAAGAACCCAGCTCTCGAGGGAGTACGGCGAGGTATGGGAGCAAGTGTGGGAGGTCGAGAAGAGCGGTAAACCGCATCCGAAGCTTAAACCGATGAAGAGAGGGGAGATCGAGCAGGCACTCGTAGCCGCCAAAGCGCTCAGTAGATTCCCCGAACAGTTGCGCAACTTCGAACCAGGCAAAGGAAAAGTCGTAAGGAGCTTCCTCGGGGCAAGTAGTAACCCTTCACCAGCGGCTGAGTTTGCTTTTTGACATCCACCATTTAGGTCGGCCCAAAAGCAGATGTATATGTAGACGTTGAGTTCCCTGAGTCCATCATGCCCGGTTTAATTCCTGCTCTATCCAACGCGAAGCACATCGAACCACTCGGGCCAAACTTCAGTACGCGTCGTCTCCTTATTGCTTCCTCTTCCGCCTACCTCGATCCTATTTTCATCAACCCATAGATCTCCCAAAGCCACAAGACCCACTCGCAAAACTCGACAGGCAATACGCCCTCCTTGCCTCCAACCCCCGAGCAGACTACATCATCTGGCACCCCGTCTCCGAACCGCCCCAAGCCATCAAAATGCGAGGCACCTTCGAATCCATCCATTTCCTCGCGTTCCGGAACGAACTCTTCAAACAAGGCGGGCGGTACACCGAAGGCCTCGCATACATCCTCATCGCCGCCGAGAGCAAATTATCGCAGGGCGGCATCCCGCGCAAGGTCCTACACGAGCAGCTCTCAATGGAGTTCGGGGAGGCCAACGTCAAGAAGGCGATAAGCCACGTCGACCTCGCCGACGACGCGGGTGGGGCGGTGTACCGGCACACAAACGGGAGGTCGTACAAGCCACGCGATATGCTGCCGCCTGGCATGGAAGACTTGGACAAGTGGAACGCTATCATTCAGCAGATGATGGAGACTGGGCAGCTGAAGAGGATCGACTCGATATCATAATTGTGATTGGGAACCTCATCCAGCGGAGAAGAACATCAGTAGGGAGCTTTGCCCAAACTTGTATACCTCCCCTCGTTGTAAAGTTGCCGTGATAAGACTTTTTCCGATTTCGTATCTTTCTAGAGTACTTACTTGTTGGAAAGTGTCATTCAAAAGACTGCCGCGGGACGAAATACCAGGTATTCGCACCGTTGATCCATAATTAGGAGACTGTTGGTGGGAGGAAGAAAGTGCACGGTGGCGGTGCAGTTGTTGTGCTCATTGAACAAACACCGACAAGAGATTTCAAAGCGCTGGTGGTCGGCTAGCAAGATGCAAGCATTGATCAAGATTGGCAGTGGCGACTGGATGCAGTCTAGGCTCCTTTCGGCACTCTGATGTCGTCTTCCTGCGCCAACATCAAAATTCGTTTCTACCAGTGCTGGAGCATCTCCCCCCACCCCCCTCTGTTCAAACCACAACCCTCAGGTCCAGATCCAGCTTCAATGCAGTAGCACATCCGACGCTCTCCGCAACAGACGCGCCTTATACCATCAGGGCGCAGCCTAGTGGGCGGATTCGGCTGCCGTCCTGTCTGTCACTCACCGGCGGAGTATGGCAAACCTTCCACCTGGGCGTTCCATCATACGAGTACACTCCGGATACCTGGCCAACCGCGATTTGAGCATAGAGTGAGCGAACGTGAGATGGCCGAACGCGGTGAGATCGCTTGCCACAACGGTGCGTTTCCCCCCCTCCTTGTCATTCATTTGCTTATATTCCATACAGAGGGTGGCGGGAAGGGAACGAGAGCTGAGATGTCCAAACTCGGTCATACTGTTGACTTCTTCGTGAAGGACACCGGGAAGCGCGAAGACAAATCTCTCCTCAAGTCCTCGGCAAACCTTGGGCTTTCGCTTTCAGCTGGTATTCATATTCTTTGCATCCCAGTTCTCAAATATTTTGACTGACTTTTCCTCATAGCTCGGCGCGCCTCGACCCTCTAGCCACTCCAAAGCAAAATGCATCGATGTATAACGCCAGACCTTGGGCTCGCTACTTTGACTCGACTGAGAGAAGGCGTAATTATCATTGTATCAAGTAGAATTTGAGAAACAGTTTCACGCGATGGACGCATTCAGTCCACGAAGAAAGGTGGGACTTTGCCCTCAGACATCATTGTATGTGTGTTTTCTGATTTTTTCTTCTCTACAGGAACGCATAGGACAACTCCAATCTGCCCGTCGTGTCCCAACCTTACACTCTCTTCACTGGGGTATGGATTATGTTCCCTATATTCAATTTCTTCTCGCACATTTACTTATGGGATTTTAGACCTCTCCCGTCCCCTTCTTACTTTGACGGAACCGATTCGACCTCGTTCATGAGTGGCCAAACCCCTCAAGGTTGCTTCGAGCATGGATACAGGAGCGTGATGAAGATGTTTTCCCGAGCCGAAGAAGGTGCGGTTTTATTTGATCCTTGCTTTCTGGCTTACTTATTTTACCTATATAGGAGGACGCCGAGAAAAGAATTTAGAGCCATCTAACTTGAAGGTCGACTCTTGAACGTGATGCCGGCGGAGCGCACACATAAGGCAGCTTCGTTTGGCCTTGACTCTTGACTCTTGATGAAGGGTATGGGTGGCATCTTTTGGTATGTAAATGTTTCCCTGTCACTATTATTCTTCCTATTCCTGTTATGAGATATTTAAAAGTTCTTTTGCAAAGCTCAGCGTCTAGCCTCTCAGAGGAAAGGAAATGGAAAGGAGACCGTTGAATACGACCTTCACACTTTAGTAAGATCCAAAATCCTCACTCCACCGGGAGAATACGTACAACTGGAAAACGCGGCGGCGGATTCGAGAGGAAAGGTGGGTTCTTTGCCTTTACATATCACTAGGTATTCATGTGTTTTTTTAAATTTTCTTTTCTGCAGATACCGTCAGGCAAAACATGAACAATGAACAAGTGCAGTATACTACCCCAATTTCAAACTCCTTTCCAACTTCAAGGTATGTCAGCCTTTGTACGATTTTCTTGTTCTCTTTCGCGCATTTACATACCTGTCGAATTATAGATCCCGTTCGTCTCCACGGAGGTTTTCAGCCAAGCTCAGACCCGCCCTGCCTCCCTGGACGAACTAAATATTCCCAGCTTCTTGGATATTTCTAAGAAAAGACTGTTAATGGTCGAGGATTATGTGCCCCGAGAATGAAACTTACCTTGCGGTACTACATCGGTGCTACATCTTCCAGTTGGTGCTCGGTGACGTCAGCATTAGACTCTCCTTATGGGCTGGCTTTCGGAGATGTGGGTATTTGACTGGGTTAATTGATTTTGATTTTGATCTTCGATTACGTGAATAAGATAGGATCAAGGTTGACTCCGTTAGCCATGCGTTGTTTAACACCAGTCAACAAACCTCCACGTCCGATGACTTCGTTAGTGGAGTCGCCTATTGGCTATGATTCATTTCCATCGTCAGAGCTCCCTCGAAACATGTATCAAAATACAGCTGTAATACTCAGGGCAACATACTCCAACCCACATCATCATCCTTACCAAGAAATGCCCCTCTTCCACAAGAAAGTGCGTAACACCACTCATACGTTTGGTTTTGCCATAGACGGAAATGCACCTTTCTCCAGAAAGGATCCAAAGACTCTCAAGCCTAGCAAACTGGAGCTGGCATTGGTCCGCCCACCGATGGAGCGCCGAGAATGGATCAGCTGATGAACCAACCACCGTCTTCCCGGCAGGGACACGAAAATGTATTTGTGTGATAATCAGTGTTCATTCTTCTGCTGAACTTCTCTTTTCGAAGTACGCATCTCAAGGGAATGCAGGGGGTGGTGCATTCAGGCCACAAAATGCTGGCAATGTTGCACCTCCTGTATCCAATGCCCAGGGACAACGCAAGAGCAAAACTCAAATGGGGGGAGTCGAAGGCACCGCCGGAGTGCTCATTGGAAGTCAGGCGTTGAAGCAGAGAGTAATGGAGACGGAACGGTCCGTTCAAGTTTCCCTGACATTTTCTGTGTTTCTCCATCTAATCCGGACAATGGCAATAGGGAAGCTAATAATATTAATACACAACGGGCAGAACTCGAAGAGGCCGAAAGTCTGGAGCGGGAAGCTCAAATACACAGGGAACGGGCTGTGGCGCATGGTATGTGTCTTCGACCGTCCCATGCGATCGAACACCCCGCCAACGTGAAGCTTTAGGTGCACATCCCGCCAATCGGCCCTTAGGCGGGGGGACAGTGGGCTAGATATACTCTATGGTTCTAGGTCTGGCGTCGAAACGAGAGGATTATTACATCCCAATGTACGAGAAATAATTGATATAAGTACATGTATTCCTGTCGGTCGCAGATTTTCTTTCCACGCGCATCTCAAACGAGGCGTGGCGCAGAAATGACTTTAACCTAACTTGGATCGAAGTACTCCATCAAGACCTCAGGTTCGGTTTGTTTCTCTCTGATAACGCGTCTGTAGTGCGACAGCGAACACTTCAAAGCCACGACGCCAGGGGGCCTATAGCCTGAGGTCGTTTGTTAATGGCGGCAGCAGACGTAAAGCCACGACCTCACAGAATTCCTTCAGTGTTCACTTTTGCGAGTTGGCACGGTCTGTCGAGGACTTTCTATTCAAGAAACGTCCGGTCAGTTCCACGCAAGTTCCACGGTACTCCCGTATCTAACATGCCGAAGCAATTTCGCGACATGTGCTGCCTTTCTAACAAAAATTTCTCTCGCCTAATTTTGGGCTTCTTTTGTTACAACGTCCTAACAGGCGCGTCGGCGGCGTAATGGTCATGTAATAGTTAAATAGGATGAGCTACACAAACGGGCAGCTGGCGCGGTTCAACGTTGATCCGGCCCCTCCCCTTCGCGAGGGTCGACTGCATGAATTTTGTAATGTAAAAGTCCTCTCAACCTTGGAGAACGCCTAATCGACGGGGATGGTCGTCGGTGGACGAACGGGTAGACCCGAATAAAGGAAGATATTTTTAGACAATGACAAACGATGAATATTAATGGTCATCGTCCCCGAGATCTTGGCCTACGTATAACGGACACCATTTCAGGGAACAAAACAAACTAAATCAACATACTGGATCAAGAGGGAACCCCCCGCGGGTCGAGACAATTCGTTACGTCTGAAGGCAACGACCCAGGTTACCAGTACCCCATTGATGCCAGATATTAGTTCAGCAATCTCAAGCTTGGCCGAATTAGCTAGCAGATCAGAAACTGTGCATTATATACAGGGGAGATCTTGCAAGGATGGGAGACTACCTAAGGTGGTATAAGAGAGTCCGGAATCCTTAAAAGCTTGATTGATGTGGCCCGCATTTTATCTGAGCGCTGAGTAGATGGAACGAGGTATCCGCTGAGGCTCGAGATCAGATTCAACCGAGTACGAGGATAGCCTCCTTCGCCCGGAGATACGGATGATGGCGGCGCGCTGATAACCTGGACAATCGCCTGAGTCTCAATGCTATGTATCTCAACCGTGTTGTTGGGAAGAAGTGTCGTGATATAAGGATAATCCAGACCTAGCGGAAGGGTATTATCAGACGGAATAGAGAGAAAAATCGTGCAATGACGTACAAACGGCCTCTGGATGGCTGGGCCATTCTAGTGTTCCACGAACTGGATCGCCTTCTCCGGTAAGGAAAAGACCGATCGTGCTACTGCCTGTCCAAGACAGCACAAGAAACTCGTTCTCGCCGATGACAGTGATAGAGGGCTTGATTGGAGCGGTCATGTCAGCGTCTGGTGCTTGAGAAACGGGAAGTGTGGGAAGTATAGTCGCCGAATCCAAGTTGACCATGTTGTAGTTCTCCTTGTCCGCTGTACAGAGGGCAGTGCCTACCCGGCGAGCCATGGTAGCACCAGTAGGTAATGGAATTTCCTGAGGTGGTCAGCGTGGTGACGAGCGCCTGGACGGTAATTCGTTTACCTTCAAGTATGAGAGACGTTCGCGCATGGTGTACATCGCTATACTGCTTCGCTTGATAATGCAGAAGTTGACGGTATCGATGGCAGATGGATTGGAAAACGATGCCTGTGGGCGTTGTAAATCTCGGTGATCTACGGCGAACGTGGATACGTGTCTGATGGGCTTGACGATATTGAGGGACACAGGGTCTAATGAAGGTATGCTGTAGAAATGGAGGGTCCGGTCTGTAGAGTTGATTATGTGAGTGGGCGGTCCTGTGGCCTGGGAGGAGGAGATGTACTGAGGTACCGGATAAGATGAATGCCCGGGAAAGGCAAGGAACAAGGACAATTTCATCAACGGGTTTACCGTTTGGGACCGTCTGCCGCGAGAGTATGTCGTACGATTCCAGCTAACAAGGTTTGTGAGGAAATACTTGACTAGGGAATGAGGGGTCTGGCTGACTTTGCTGGGATCGTCGGCCTGCAAGGCGAATCGGATGAGCTCTCCATTGGAACAGCCGACATATATTTCGGAACCTGCATGGTCATTCTTCACGAATACTAGCAGGATTTGAGAGCAATCGCGTACCCAAGGCCTGTGCACATCGGGCGTGTACATTCCCAGGTTCAAACCCTGTTTCATCGATAAGAATGCTGGACATTGAGATGGCATAATGGAATGACCGAAATTGTCGACGACGGTGGAAATCAAATCTTGGACCTGGTAGGGAGGTACGTCGACTGGGTTTGTGGGAGTCATTGGGCGATTGATTTGTCAGCAATAAGTCTTGGCGCGTACTACACCACCGTGACTGAATTAATGCGCCCCGTCCTCGAACCGCCGTCGACGATACTTGACTGAAAGATGTCTGCAAGCAGGAGACAATCCATGTCAGCGTCTTTAACCAGCAGCACCAGCAGCTGGATCGATTTGCACACCTCCCTCAGCCCCGTCGATCCCCCAGCAGCGGATTCGGAGGCTTGGCAGAAGGCTTGGGGAGCGATATATGCTAGAGGTGAAAGGTTCTTTTGACTTCGGAAACGCTGCGCTGACTGCTGACTATACAAGACCTCATTGACTCTCGGATCGTTTCAATCGATCAAGAAACAACTGTCGAAGAGGCATGCGAGGTGGGTGTGCACTTACTATCTGCTACGATGCATCGCTCATATTCCTTCCTCCACAGCTTCTTCTGCCAGATGATATCAACTGTCTTGTTATCAAATCTTCGGGTTCCGATGCTGGCAAATCATCTTATGTCGGGCTTTTTGATGTGCGATCTTCCCAAATTTCTCTTATAACTCCCTATCAACCCTCTGCAACCCAGTACTCAGACGTGAACGCCTTCCTGACACTCGCCGCCACTCGCCGTACCGTGGAAGACTTCCCGGACGATGATCGGGCGAATGAAATTATCGCAGCTGCCCGAGCAGGTCGTGTACCAGTCCGCCTCGTCAGCAGTGGGTCGTTCCGCATGTTTCTTTTTATCATCATATTTTGACGAATGTTCAGATTTCTCCCAGAAGAATCCTCTGGAAACTCTTCCGAATGACTCCACTGTTCTTTCATTGTTGGAGCTTTTCTCCCGGGGAGCCCATCGCGGTAAGCTAGGCGAAGATATTCCGTTTCTTGGATTAATCGAATACAACAGCCCTCATATCCTCTTTGCCCGCGTCTGACGGGTTTGTCGGGATGGTGTCTGACCGGGGTTTGTTAGCTTGGTTTGCCTCCTATGCCACCGAGACGCCATCCCTACTCAACTTCATCTCCAACTCCCTTTTTTTTCTCTCCTTGCCTTCCTTGAATATATTTTCCGATGTAGTCGCTGCGAGAGCAAGTGCGACCGTCCTCGATGCAATGAAATTGATGAGTGAAGAAGGCGTGAGCAGCGTCGCGGTTGTTGACGACGAAAACGGTGGTTTGTTGAGCGCGGTGAGCGTCACAGACGTAGGGAAGGTACTGCCCCCATCAGCATATTGTTGCGATATTAACAAGGCCGTTCTCTCACGTCAAGGTCGTGGTGCCGTCAGAGAGTAAACAGATTTTGTACACACCATTACATCAATTCATCTCTCACATCAAAGTAAGCCCTCCCCATGATCTCTATGTAACTTATTTGATCGATTTCCCTTTGAAAGGAACCCGATGGTTCAACCGATGGCGCCGACAAGTACCCCGGTATTTCCTCACGACGTTGGCTTTACTTCCTCTGCTCATCATCTCTTTCAGTATATTCCGTCTCACCTTCAAGCCGCCTCACATATACAATCGAAAAACTTCTTGCGAGTAAGCCCAGAGTAGTTTCTAGCATTTATTAGCTCATTCCTCTTTTCATCTAGCCAATGCTCATCGATTATTCGTGACGACCGACTCTCGCCCGTCTTCTCCGATTCTGACTTCTCATACCTTGAGCAACCTCACAGGAATAGTTTCCATTGTTGACAGTACGTCACACTCTACTCTTATCGTCCTCTCATTCTCATGCGGTCCTCCTACATTAGTCCTCTCGGTATTCGCTCGGCTCGCTGGGGTCGCCGGCGTGGACCCGACGCGGATGCAACGACATCGACGGGCATCTTCCACGTCTTCCCATTCCTCGATTTCTGAGCGGGACTTTTTCAGGTCGAGGTCACCCAGCCGGGCGAGCGTACCGAGGAAGCCGAGTTTCGCGTTTCCCCCTGCTTTGCTTAGTCCAACGGTCAGTGGGGATCATCTTGGTGCCCGAAATCCCGGAGCACGGCATTCGATGTCCGGTTTAGAGGCCTACCAGAGGGCTGCGTTGTCCTTGAAAAGAGATGAGTTGTGAAAGGGCCTCTTTTTTCTTCTCGTTCTGCTGGACTGTTCGTGCATGTTTGTAATTCATACAAGACAAGTTTCTCTGTATATGTATCCATAGGAAGCGTTCTGTTCACTCTAGCCTCTACCGTCAGTAATCATTAATCACCCCCAACGAAGTGTCCGCAGTGTCCTCTGGCGCAGACCAACCAAATATCTCAACACTTCTTCCACCTCCTCCCACTCCGTCAGCACCGACTGTCCGACAATATCCGTATTCTCCAATCCTAAAATACTCGACAAATTCGGAAATATCCCATGCAGAAACGCGGCGACGACGATAGGACGATACTCCATCGGCGAGTCCCAACCGACCCCAAGCGATCTCAGCTTCCAACACCCTCTGGCACCCTTCGAGTTTAAGTTCTCTAGCTCGACATCCACATCTTGAATCGAGTCCCCAAAGGAATCCCCACGGGCAGTTAGGCAGAGATTGAGATGTTCCAGGTGGGGCCACGAGTCCGCAAGAATGGCCAGTCCGTCCAGCGAAATGTTGTAATCGTCAATGTCGCTCCACCCCGTACCTCTAGAATTCAGATCTAGCCGCCTCATTCTCGGCCAAGATCGAGCAAACACTCGAAGTGACTCGTCGTCCAAAGAGAATCCGGTGTGTGAAGTGATAACCAGCTCCTCAAGGTTGTGGAACTGTAGCAGTGGCTCCACCGTCTGCACCGTGATACGATGCTCCTCCCTAGCGTCAACCGTGTAAGAATTCCACGGACCGTCATACTCAATCTTGGTGAGCAACAAAGTCGAACAATACTCCGGAACCATTTTGAACCAACTCTGCACCTCCGACGCGAGTGGAAACTCGGCCTCGTCCAAATAGTGCACCTTGATCGACTGCAACCGAGACATGTCGAGGGACGCTAACGCTTCATCGCACTCCTCCAACCTCTGGATCTTCGACCCAAAATGTCGCAGCCGCAATGGCGTCCCAGACGGCATACACCGTCCAAAATCCATCGGAAGGTTCCCTATCTCTAGCTCCTTCAATACGCTAGAAGACAAGATATGCCGTAACACGTTATCAGGGACCGGTTCCGTCGGTGCATAAAGAACTTCAAGATGAGGAAGAGCCTCCAGCAGGACGGTACACAAGCTTGAAATATTGAATTGGGAGTCCCCGTTAAACCGCAACACTCGTAGAGGCGGAAATAAACCCAACGACCGCTCCCCCGGAAAGGTGGAGTTCCAAGTCGCCAACGCCACCTCAATGACGCGAGGACCGAGGATGTGGTGAAATGTTTGAGAGTCGACCCAGTCCCTCCCCGTAAATGAGCGCAATTGATGGAGAGGAATAATTCCGTAGCGCTCAAGGGAAGCATAAAACGATTCCTCAAGATGACAGCGCCTCTTCGTCATCCACGACAGATTATCTTCTGGGTACTTCCTGCCGATATGTCTGATTCGGTGAACGTACAACCTGCAGCGACAAAAGTCGTTGTCTGTGAGCACACGTCTGGATATCTTCGACAATCGATATCGGTAAGTTTCAATTCAACCGCGGATGGAGAAACCCTTCTGCGCACCATCCTCACCGACATCCTATATTGTTCTATTTCTTCATACGCATCTCTGGGTAGACATCTTATCAAGGGTTCCAAGCTCGGCAACGACCGCCAAAGAATGTCGAGCGCGGGCTCTCGAAAGGTTTGGCATGTCACGGCCAACGCAGCCGTGTCCTTGAGACCAGCTTTCTCTGTGTATACATACTCGAAGATATAGGACAAGACGTCCAATGTGCTGAGGCATTGATGCATGTCGACGAGTTATGATCGATGGAAGCAAGGTTGCTTGCGGGGTCCGAGGAATATTACTTACAGAGTGTCGACGAAGGGATCAATATTAATATCCCGGCGGCCGACATCCCGAAAATCGATCGCATTATTACTCCGACGGTAGTCTGATTGCACCACAAAAAATGAATTCACCTCACCCTTGGACGGTCTACTTTCACTGCAGCCAGCATGAGCTCAACGACCGCAACGACCACGACCCCAGTCAACCCATATGTCCCTGTTGGGCTCTCTGTGCCTCCTTTCACCCCGCATGCGCTGTCAGTCTCATTACCGAAATGGAGTGACAATGTGGGCTACGAAGAAGGCGAGAAGCGAATCGTCGACGCCATGGTAAGCGGGTATCCTAGGTTTTTCATCCACCTCAGCATCCAGAAGGTATACCCCTAAAGCATTTCACGATGATCCCGATCTGACTACGTTTTTTTCCAGCTTGCAGGCATCCTCGAACAAAAGTACGGCCTGAACGGCGAACGGTGTATCCTCTTCCCGACTCAGAGGGTCGCCGAGCATTGCCGGTCATTCTTGCGAACACGGTCCGTGAACGCGCGCATCGTCAGTCTTCTCATTTGCCCCGAAGACAAGCAAAACGGGCGTATATCAGAGCGCCATGAAGCCAGGAGTAGCGCTTCTGCTGCTGCTGCCTCAGTCAACCTCCACATCGTGTTGTTCCCTCCCGATGCATTCTCTGTTGCGAAGCAGTTCTGGCAACACTCCGGGATGGGAATTTCGAGTCGTCTAGCAGAACACTGTCTCTCCATACTTCCGGAGGATACCCTTCGTGCCGGAGGACCCTCTCCCCCACCGACTCCTCGATTCCAAACCAAAATACACAACAGACACTATTCAGCAAAGCCAAGGAAATCGGCGTCGCCTCCCACCCCTCCGTCACCACCAAAGACTTGCATCGAGGATGAAAAACTGCAACCGGACCAAAATGTCTATGTGGAAGAACGTTACGGACGCAACCTCCCCATCTCCTACGCTGCTTCCGCCAAACGTGCCCTTCGACGCCGCATCGCGGGCGTTCTGATCCGCGACAACGTCTCTGATTGTCAGGGGGAGCCGTGCGCAGGCGACAAGAACCTCGAAGTTGGCCCGAGCTCTCGTGGCATCGCCGAGGTTTCGGAAGACGACGTGTACCTGTTCCCGACTGGCATGTCTGCGATTTGGAGTGCTCATAACCTTGCTTTGGCCGTCCGGCCGGTTGCAAAAAGTGTTTGTTTTGGGTACGTCCTTCTTCCCTTCCTATGATCGAGTTTTCTGAGCAGCTGTATTGATCAGATTTCCATATACCGATACCCTGAAGGTTCTGGAGAAGTGGGGTCCCGGATGTCACTTTTTTGGAGCGGGATTAGATGCCGAAATAGACCAACTAGCAGGTGTCTTGGAACAAGGATATGCGCACGATCCGACCACCCCGCCTATCCTTGCACTGTTCACCGAGTTTCCCTCAAACCCTTTACTCCGCTCTGCCAACCTCCCCCGTCTCCGTGCCCTCGCCGACAAGTACGATTTTCTGATTGTGGTCGATGAGACGATTGGGAACTTCGTCAATGTTGAAGTCCTTCCATATGCCGATATAGTGGTGAGCAGTCTGTCAAAGATCTTTAGCGGTGACGCCAACGTGATGGGTGGAAGGTAAGAAGATAAATTATTCAAAATGAGGATCGTCATAAATCAGCCTTGCAGCCTCGTCCTCAACCCCCACGGTCGCCATTACGCTGCGCTCAAGTCACACATGGCTTGCCATTTTGAAGACATGTACTATGACGAAGATGCGATCTACATGGAGCGCAACTCACGAGACTTCAAACGGCGCATCCGGCGCATCGACAGCAACACTGAAACCCTTTGCCATTTCCTCCGCTCGAACTGCCTCGCTGCGGGAGCGCCAAACGCCGTCATCAAAGAAGTCTTTTACCCTAAATATACCACACCACAAAACTACGAGCACTGTCGGATCAAAGCCAAGGCTAGATCGCCGTTAGATGGCATGGACGCACGCCAAGACGATGGTGGATTCGGGGGCCTGTTCTCCTTGACGTTCACTTCGGACAAGGCGTCGAGAGCGTTTTTTGATGCACTGAGCTGCTTCAAGGGTCCAAGCTTGGGAACAAATTTCACGCTGGCGTCTCCGTTCGTAATTTTGGCACATTATGCGGAGTTGGAGTGGGCGGCGCAGTATGGGGTTGAGGCAGGGCTTGTTAGAGTCAGCGTGGGGATGGAGGAGAAAGAGACGTTGCTCGAGGCATTTGAGATTACATTGAAAGCAGCGAAGGAAGCTGTAGTGAGGGCAGAGTGATGCGATCCACTGTGTATACCATCGCATACTTATCGCCATCTCATCGGTTGAAGAAAAACTTATGGAGAAACCCTGCTCCTTCTCAAATATTTTGGGCCTTAAGTGATTTATGTGGCGGCTGTAGAGTACACTAGAATACAAATGAAATGCAACGAGATAAATAATAAAAATTCACAGCGGCCGGCCTACATTTCCTGACTCTCCTTTCCAGCCTTGGTTTTCGTGGGTAGCAGTTCGGGTGCAATGTGGGGAACTAGAGAGAGACGATAAGGATCACGTCATCGAAGCCAGGTGGAAAAACAACGTACCAACACCACCCTGAGAGATGACAACATCGCCAAGAAGTTTGCCAAGTCTGAAGCACAAGATAAGCAAGAGCGGGAATAGGAAGAGATGAGGCACGTACTCTTCATCGTTTCGGATGGCAAGTTGCAAGTGACGAGGCACGATACGTTGCTTCTTGTTATCACGGGCGGCGTTGCCAGCGAGCTCGAGAATCTCAGCAGCGAGGTATTCAAGAACGGCGGCTAGGTAGACTGGAAAATAGATGTTAGGCAGGGTAGTGAGGGTGTGGCATTGGCGCTTACCAGGTGCACCGGCACCAACACGCTGAGCATAGTTGCCCTTCTTCAAGAGACGGTGGACACGACCAACGGGGAACTGGAGACCGGCTTTTGCTGAACGAGACTGAGACTTTCCGGTTGCTTCGACGCCTCCAGCCTTTCCGCCCTTTGCTTTGCCGCTAACTTTTCCAGACATGGTTACAAAAGTTGGAGAGGATTGGGGTGAGGTGATGTTGAGGTTGTGGTGAGAAGCGATGGATGGCGGTCGTGACTGAGAGTGACGCTCTTTATACCTTTGGAACCAAACACGACAATCAACAAAACACACGACAATCAACAAAGACGCGTCAAAGCGCGTCCAGACCAAATAACTGCAACGTCACGTGTGAATATAAATAGTCTCACACAGATTCGGGGCCAATCTTCCCCAACTCTTTCTGCTACCACCATCAACCCCCCATCGCCGTTACCCTCTCAAACTTATCTATCATCTTCAATGGCACCCAAACCTGCATCGACTGCTGGCAAAGCCCCCGCTTCGACGGCCTCGAAAGCTCCAGCCAAAACAACTGAAGGTGTGAAGGGAGCAAAGAAGACAGCCAAGACAGCAGCGCCTCCCGCTGAGGGCGAGAAGAAGAAGCGAAAGAAGGTCCGAAAGGAAACTTACTCATCGTACATCTACAAGGGTTCGTCGTCTCCCCCAATCCCTTGCTGCCCATCCTTATCCGAGCGTTTCCAGTCCTGAAGCAGGTCCATCCTGATACGGGTATTTCGAATAAGGCAATGGCCATCTTGAACAGTTTTGTAAACGATATCTTTGAACGCATCGCAACAGAGGCTTCCAGTGAGTGTTTGCGTTGGACGCGTTGCGTGTCTGGCCTTGCTAACGTTGTGTCTCAGAACTTGCTGCGTACTCGAAGAAGTCTACGATCTCGTCGCGTGAAATCCAAACAGCAGTACGGCTGATCCTACCTGGTGAACTCGCCAAGCATGCCATATCGGAAGGCACAAAATCTGTAACGAAGTTCTCATCGGCGGGCGCAAAGTAAATATGTCGATTGTGAGTCATGGTCGAAAACTCTATCTTGTCTGTCTCAACTCGTGCCCTTAGGTGTTGTATCATTGAGAGTGTTGTTCGATTTTTTTATTATTTTATTCGCTGTACATCAGTATATTTTTTAATCTGTACATGTTGGACACGGATCGTGAAATGAACCACTGAATTCACCCGCGCAAAGCAAAGAGCCTGCAAAATACAAACTTCAAGGCATGTCTACAGAGGTGGGTACGGGGCAATGGATGATGTTTTCGTGAATATAACCCCCAACAGACCACCCAACAATTGCAGGATATCCAGCCCCATCTCCAGCGCTACCTTCCAATCCAGGCATTACCCTGACGAACCGCAGGGTGCCCCTCATTGTGGGGAGCATTTTGCGCCACTCCGTCGACGTTGCGACTTCCTCGGGATTCTTGCCCGCGAGAAGAGGGGGTTGGACCACGCTTCCGTTCGGGATCATGCTAGAGTAGAAGGGAAGGGGTAACAACGAAATAAGCGTGATAGGCTGTACAGTCACTCTGAAGAATGGATTGGGTGTGCCTGGGTGGGAGACGGTGATGGTCGTCACCCCGTTGTCTGAGGAGTCGATTTTGAACTCTGCCATATGCTCTAAGGGTTATTATGTTGAATTCAATTCGATCTACTGAGAGATATCACGGATCTTGCTCACTTGGCAGGTTCCAATTGCGTCGTCCTTGTTGATTGAACATGAGAAGACTTCGAGTGAATTGTTAAAACGAGAACAAAACCCTCACCGTTCTCGACAGAGTCTTTGGAAGAGACGTATATTCTTGTGATGCGGTACCCGACGCTGCCGTCGGGGTATTTCCACTTTCCAGGGGCGTAGATCAGTTCGTCGTCTCACGGAAACGGTAATGGTCAGTTTTTTTCCCCTCCTGAAGAGAAAATATGCTCACATGGTCCTGTGGATATGGGTGATTAATGGCACCAGTCTAATGCGATGTTGGAGCTTGCTACGTACCAACCGGGCTCTCTGTATATGACACCACCTGGAGAAAACCTCAGACTGTTGCGTTCGAGATTCACACCAACGGTCCTCACCTGGATCATACCAACTCCACCAATGAACTCACCCCCGCTGGCTAACGCTTCGGCCTCGATAGGGTCGGAAAAGCCAGCCGGAAAGCTGGCGTTTTTGGATATCTCCGAAATGACGAATATCCAGGTGCGGGCTTTCAGATCCCATGGGCTGAACAAGATGAGGTCAGTCGATTTTGACAGTGGGACGGTTGAGCACGGAGCAAAACGGACGCTGGAACGACTGGGATTGCGGACATCGTACTTGGGGGAGAACAAGTCGTATGCTCGATGATCACATGGTTTTCCATGTACAAATAGTATACGCACGATGCGCACCGGGGTTCCGTTCTGCGACCGCAGCTGCTATCAGTGGGAGTCAAAGTTGAAATGTTGAGTTCGTATCTCATCTCGTTCGTATGTCACATTTGGTCCATTAGGGTTCTTTAATTTTAGATTTGGGACGGATGTGTGACAAATGCCAAAGCCCGTCGCGCGTGCATGAGAAGAAAGTGTACGAATAGCCTGAATCCTGAACAGGAGGGAATCATCTAGGGCTTGATAATTTACACCAGTGGTACGCGGCCTGGGGCAGCTCTTACTAGGAGTGACAAGTGACTGACTTCCGAAATTTTGATTATCTAGTAAATGACCAGATACGAGTTCGAAACGAGATGCACCGGCGCTCGGCACGATCAACGGGCGAGCCCCACTGCATATCTCTCCGTATGGAACATGATGATGCTGTCCAACCCACCCAGCGAGGTCGCGAAAGGATGGCTGGTGGCTCGTGGGGTGCTTATCGAAAGACAATCAACTTGAACGAGCCCTCAGGCTGTATCTACTATCAACCGGAAACGAACGAAGAAAGAGACGCACTTTCGAGGCCAACCTTGACGACACCCCGCCCGACAAAACCTCAGAACCTGTCCGTCCGTAGTAGCTTCGGCACGCGGCTGGGAAAAGTGCGAGTCGAATTCGGAGAGGCGCACAATATCTCATCCGCAGGCGCAAAGTAAAATTGTGAGGTCGAAAACTCTCTCTTGTCTGGACACAAATCTGGAAATGAACCAGTTCACGAGCCGATTCAATTTGAGCATGAGAAACACAAGCTTCAAGGCAAGTCCAGGACGGCCGGTGCAGGGGCATGGATGATGTTTTCGTGAATGTAACCCCCAACAGACCACAGAACAACTGCAGGATATCCGGCCCCATCTCCAGTGCTGCCTTCCAATCCAGGCATCACCCTGACGATCCTCACCGTACCCTTCATGGTGGGGAGGACTTTTGCCCATTGCGTTGTCCCCACTTCTTCGGGATTCTCCCCCGCGGGAATAGGGGGCTGGGTCAAGATTCCATCGGGGATCATGCTAGAGTGGAAGGGAAGGGGTAAGGATGAAATGAGCGGGATAGGATGCACGGTCACTCTGAAGAACGGAGTGGGTGTGCCTAAGTGCGATCGTGGTCACCCCGCCGTCTGACGAGTCAATGTTGAACTCTGCCAGATGCTCTAATGATTCTGTTGAATTCATTCCGATCTACCGAGACATGGGCACGGATCTGCTCACTTGGTATGTTCCAATTGCGGCGTCCTTTGTCGATTGAACATGAGAGAAGAGTTGAACTGTTAAAACTGAATAAAGCCCTCATCGTTCTCGACAGAGTCTTTGGAAGAGACGTAGATTCTTGTGATGCGGTACCCGACGCTGCCGTCGGGGTATTTCCACTTTCCGGGCATGTAGATCAGTTCATCGTCTCACAGAAACAGTGATGGTCAGTCTTTCATGTCCCGAAGAGAAAGTGTGCTTACATGGTCCTACGGATATAGATCACTAATGGCATCAGTCCGATAGCTGTTAATAAAGCTTGCTACGTACCAACAGGGCTCTCTGTATATGACACCACCTGAGGAGGAAAACCTCAGCGTTGTGTTCGAGATTCATCCGGATGATTGTACATGTCACCAGGATCATCCCAACTCCACCTATGAATTCACCCCCGCCGGCTAGCGCCTCGGCCTCGATAGGATCGGAGCTGGAAAGCTGGTGTTTTTGGATATCCCCGAAAGGACGAATATCCAGGCGCGCGCTTTCAGATTCCATGGACTGAAAATATGATTTCAATAAATTTTGACGCTGGAACGGGTGAGGGACGGACGCTGGGACGACTGGGATTGCGGTCATGGTACTGGGTTGAGAACAAGTCGTATGGTTGATAATCAACCTCCAACCCAGCGTTCTTCCCAGTGGTTGAAGGCTTTATCGAGGAGGAGCTTAATAATTAGTGGCTCAACCCATCATGATGTTTCCTTTTTCGTCTCCCTCACTGTCCTCCAACCAAAGGAAATATCATGATTCATGATGGATCGATTTACCATTTACCCTCCTCCTCACTGGGATAAAGCCACGGAAGAACACCTGAGTAGGAGGTTCGTTTATGAACAATTACCCATGTAAGTACGTACATCTAAGTCAGTACAATGGCACCGGGGATCCATCATGATGACGCACGCCAGGTGCCGTTCTACGACCGCAACTGCCAAGTATTCGCTGCTTACACCAGCTTAAACAGGTCGCCCAACACACCCATCGCAGTGACGGCTGCACCCGCACCAGCGCCCTGCACGATCAACGGGCGAGCGCCATATCTCTCCGTGTGGAACATGATGATATTGTCCGACCCACCCAGCGAAGTCGCGAAAGGATGACTAGTGGGGTATCTATCGAAAGACATGAGCCCTGTATCAACCAGAAACAAACGAAGACGGGAAGGCACCTTTCAAGACCAGCCTTGACGACACCCCGCTCGACATCGACGACTCCCACAAACCTCAGAACCTGTCCGTCCGCGCTGGCATCGGCACGCAGCTGGGAAAAGTGCGAGTCGAACTCGGGGAGGCGCGCGATGAACTCGTCACCGGTGGGTATGCCTTCGAGGGCGGGCGGGATGAGGGATGTGGTTTGTACCGATTTGAAGGATTGGAGGGCAGGGAGGGAGGTGGGGGTGGGGGAGCCGGAGGCGATGGTACGCGTGAGGATGGTGAGTTTACGGGCGACGTCGAAGCCGTTGAGGTCGTCGGCTGGATGAGGTTCCTATCGTGCTCTCAGTATACCCAGAGTCGTGTAGTAGGGAGGGTGGGCTCACTGTGTATCCCTTTTCGCGTGCGACTTTGACGACGGAAGAAAAGGTGGGGCCCTCGGGATTTCCGGTGGAGAATTCGTTGAAGATGTAGCTCATGGTTCCAGAGAATACACCCTCGATTTTGACAATCTACCCGGGGGGGTTACTCGACACAATGGATAGCGTAGCTTGAAGGCTTACCTTGTCGCCGGTCGCGACGAGCTCCTTGAGTGTGGATATGACGGGCAGTCCGGCGCCAACGGTCGCCTCGTTCAAGTATCTGGCGCCTGATGCTCTGCTGGCAGTCAAGATGCTTTCGTACAAGCCGAGATCCCCCGAGTAGGCTTTCTTGTTCGGTGTCACGACGTTGATGCCCTTCCCGAGCCACGCGGGGTAGAGAGCAGCGACGTGGTCCGACGAGGTGTTGTCTACGAGGGCGACCCTTTGGCTCGGGGACACCAAGCCGGCCAGCTTGTCCGTGAGCACGCCGAGGTCGGGCTTTTCTGGGGATGCTTTGAGCTGCGATTTCCATTCAGAGCCGGGTGTGAAGGGGTTTGCCGAGTTAAAGATGGTGCGGGAGGACGAGGAGAGGGAGATCAGAGAAAAGGGAGAGGGGATGGCGAGGATCTGGTCGACGAGATCTGAGCCGACGAGACCGACACCGACGACGGCGACGTAGATCTTGGGAGGGGACATTACTGCAGAGAGAAAGCGGGGGGAGATCACGGACCGAATCATGTCAAGTCACCCACCTTGTTCCGGACCGGGCTGTGATACACATGTCAACCGTCCTCTTTTCATTATCCCCCGTTCCATATTTATACCCCTCTCGCATCGTTCTCTCCTAATGACGCCCATCATGTCCCCCGCCACATCGGCCGCCCTCGAGCCCATCCTCGTCACCCTCTGCTTCCTCTACACCACCTTTTGCATCTCCACCTTTCTCCGCGATCGCATACAGCAGCCGCATCAGCCGACGACGCTGCATCAGATGGATGTGTCCTATGACCCATCGGCACTGGAGAAAGCCCTTTTACAGACGGAATTCGCCACACAGTTTCTTGACGAGGTGGATCGGCATCTCGTCGTTTACGCCACTTCGCAAGGGTAAGTGTGCACACAGTGATCTGCCCGTCGTAGTCTCATCCTTGCCCGACGACAGACTTGGTGATTGAAATCGCACTCAAGTCGGACGTTCTATAACGCCGCATGTGTAGAACTTAGAAGGAACGGTCCGATTCCGTATTCTTGTCTCACGAGTGTCAGGAAACATACAAAGCTTACTATTATTATCATTCCTACTGTAGCATATCCTGGGTCATTGGGAAATTGGAATTGTACCACCACTTTGTATACATTAGAACTAGGTTAATCGATGGCCGGCTCAATGCGTAAAGTTACACAACCCCGTCAAAATCGCACTTTAAAGACACCGAGTTCATCGACCTTTCGGCAAACCGCATATAAATCTCCCATGCATCATCGATAACCTCGTACAGCTCCGCGTCCACGACCCCAAGCACCACTGCATTTTCCCAGAAACCCTGTATGAACGACGACCAGCTTTCCAGACCCCCGCCTGAGGAAGGGCAAACAAGATTGCCAAGAAGGCGTTTGTGGTCCTTCGTGTACAGGTATTCAAGAAGCACCGGGAACGACGACGGCGAGCACAAGGCGAGCGGGATGATGGGAAGCTTCGCCGATGTCCTCGTAGCACCTAAAGAAATCGACACGGGGAACCGGGTACAGTTGGCCGCAAAGATGAGGTCGTGTATTGGATAGAGAACCGCGTCTTGGTGGGTTATGGCAGATCGGGAATAGACAGCCAAGATGTGTGATGGTGCGATCGGTGGTGTCATTTCGCCGGTCATGTCGGTGATAGCGCATTGTAAAGGGACCTTCCGGTGAGGAAGGAACATGCTGTCGAACAATGTATTACGGTAACTTGGTTTATTAAAAAAAACAATGCCGACGTTGGCGAACTCACAGGTCAGCGAAATGCGGAAGACTATCCCGTACGAAATCTGCATCGACACCGAAAAGGTCGGGGTAGGAGCCTTCGATGGAAGTCGCCCCTACCCCGGTGAAGATGGGACGAGGGAAATAAGGCCGGCGTTGGGAAACATCCAGCGTTCTGCGACGAAAAATCGATATTAGGGATGCTTGCAAGGTTTTATCGTCATGACGCTCACTTTCGGGCATGGGACCTGCATCGATCACTCTCTCCTAGTACTGGACATCTTTCAGATAATCGCCAGCAGACCAATTTGCCGCGCATCACCGTGTCCTTGTTGGAGAGTATCTCCAGAAGCAGACATGAGCTATCCCACGTTGAGGTCTCCTGCATATTCTTGATAGATGACTTGCTGTTCATGACGGGGGGTTCAGTACAATCTTACTTACTGATGTGATCGGGACAGAGCAAGCCTATAAGGCTGAGCAGAACAATATGCTGGTGCGCATCAGAGAACAGAGAAGAAATTGGGGCTATTTCAGCCGTGATAGTGCCTCGAAACGGACCGCTGACGAGTCATCCTGTGGGAGTTGAGACGGGGCACAAGTCGTATGTAAGCGTGTGATCCATGGCTCTGCACAGAGAACAATTGCTCAATGATGGCAGACCGAACCAGCGAACAATCATCGTGCGCGCGACCGCGAGTCGTACATAGGCTGAACATGTGTAACGAATACAATGCGATATCAACATCAAGGGAAACTCAAGATGTATCCCTTCATCTCATTCTCCCAGCTGCAACCAGGCAAACCGTTCTTGGCTCCACCGCAGACAGAATCCAGCTCCGTCGAAATCAGGTCTCGAAGTTTCGTCAAGTCGCAGAAACCTTTCTTCCCTCTAAAAGTCGGCTTCGGCTTTGTCACTCTCGCGTCGGGATCTCGTTCAAAAAGTTCGCGTTTCGCTTTCGCCAGCTGAGCCTTGATCGCTCTCGAGACATCTCTATACGCAGGAGTTCCGGGTCTTGCAACCTCTCTTAAAGAATCTTTCGTCGCAGTGAACACAATGGATCGCAGCTTCGAGTAGAAATGGACCATGGATCCGGGCGTGCCGCATACAACAGGACAGTCGGGATTCGGGCATCCAGGCGGGTTGACGAGCCGGCCGCTTGCATCCGGGCGTTGGCATTTTCCATGGAAATAGGAGGGGAATATCGCTTTTTGGATTCGCTCCGTCGCCAAAGAATCATACGCGGTGTTGATGGGTGCCAAGAGCGATGACGCGGTTTTTTGCTCGATGTTCTTGCCCGGGAAGCACCGAGAGACCAGTTTGTTGGCCTAGCAAGTACACGGTGAGATCTGCGTGCGCGCTCTGTATGTTGTGCAGAACGTAGACTCACGGCGTGTTCGATAGCGATGTGGACGGGATTCGTGTAGTTTTTGACAAAGGCGTTCGTGACTGCGGTGATGCATTCTCCTTCACAGGCGGTGGCGATTTTCGGTGCGATGACAAGAATAAAGGAAAAGATCGTCGAGGGTGAGATGCGCATCGTTTGACAGCTGGGGGGTAAAGGAAAAGGAAAGTGTAGGGTTTGGGCAAACATATCAAAACATCGCGTTGGGATGGTCACGGTGTCGACGTCACTCTGTCCCAAACGCAAGTCGCGATGGCGAGGCATGTAATGCGCCGTAGTGACCCGTCAGTAATTCGAGGGTTCTGCTAGGCCGCCTTCTGGTCTGACTCCAGGATGGCAGCCTATTCTTTGTTACTGAAATCAGAGCACACGACCACCGGCACAAGAAGGGTCAGCCTGAGAGCCTCGGGCGTACTCGCGCTGGGATGTTCAGGGGCGGGGCTTGGTGGATTGATTATCCTTCAACATTCTTTTCTAATCTCACCATGAGTTGCCCAGACTGTCTTACTGGTGGACTCCTCCCCGCTGAACCAACCGGTTCCATCAGCACCCAAGGTGCTTATCTCGCACCAGCCCCCGCAGATTCGACAGAAACATCCAAAGGTGCTATCTGTCTCCTGACCGACGCCTTTGGTCTGGGCCTGAAGAACTGCAAAATTCTGGCCGACAACTTGGCCAAGGAACTCAACTGCGACCTTTGGGTGCCAGACTACTTTGCTGGTAATCCTTCCATACTTCCATACAAGGTACTACTACAGGTCGTGACTGACGAAATGTTCGTCTCTCCCAGGAAGGCCATGGGCATCCCCCGATTCCCTTTCCACTATGCCGGACCGCGCTGGGGTCCACATGACGATCGTCGGATGGCTGAGATTCTATTTTTGATCTAATTATAGAACTCCCTGCCATTATATCCAGCCGTCCAAGTGTCGTGGATGAGAGACTCTCCAAAGTAACGCTTCTCTCTCAGGCTGGCCGAAAGCATTCCAACTAACGCTTCGAAATAGTTTGTCCAAATCAGCAACTGGGCGCTGTGGGGTATTCCAAGCATACTATAGATTGGAGAAACCATCGAACGATCCTGATGGACGCTTTGATTTTGCAGTTATTGTTTCGGAGGTTCGACCGCCATACGCGCAGGTTCCACAGACCTCTTCCAGAGTATCGTCATTTGCCATCCCGGTTCTACTTCAGTAGGCGAAGTGAAGGCTATCAAGGTAGCTATCGTGCACAGTGTCCGCGTCATGTCAAGTCCTTCACCCATCCATCCTTTATCTTGATTTAGGTTCCGTCATCCTGGGCATGCGCTGAAGGTTTGAAGCCCTTTCTAGGCATAACGGCCTCACGACCTGAATTACAGAGGATATTGTTTTTGAAAACTCCCTTCGCCTGCAAGTCGAGGCAGCATTCGCGGAACGCAAAGGAACTGATAAATTCGTGGAGTATGAATTCAGGGATTACACAGGTAGTATCGATATCTTCCTCCCACCAGATAACAGTTTCACTCCAAAATGTTAAACCTTTAGGGACAGCCCACGGCTTTGCAGCGCGGCCGAACCTTGAAGTCCCGGAAGTGAAAGAGGCTTATGAGAAGGCGTTTCAGCAGACGGTTGATTGGTTCAAAAAGACTCTCCACAATTAAGCGGCCTCTGTTACTAGTATCAGCATAAGTATCACCTGTGTTACTTACACCACGGTGAGCCGGAGACGAATCCAGGTAACCTAGATATGGTTTTTCATGCAACCTTATCAACCTTATAAGTGCAGATTTTCCTAAGCATGCAGCCAACCAACCTGGCGACCAGTCATCTCCTGCCAAACTACGTGTATGCCCTCAGGATATATCCCATTGTTCTCATTCAAAAGGTGACAAATTGGCATGGGGTATTCTGCCTGCGGATATCGTAGCAGACTCGGAGTTCTACCACTGAAGTCGTTCAGCCAACGTAGTGGACCATAAATCCCATAAATCAAACCCACGTTTTTCAGATTCCCTAGTCGCTCTGTCGGAGTCGGATGGAGTCTCTTCGAAATCTTGGCATCGAATATCCTACAGAGGTGTTGTATGCAATCCGTATACAGTAATCCGCCGATGCCCAGAGGTCGTGAGTTCGATGCCCTGCCACGTCAATTTCTCGTGCAAGACCCAACGTGGCAACACTTGCGGCCGTGGCAGCCTATTTTTTTGAGGGAAATTAGAGGGTGTGGTTACTGGCTTGAGAAGGGTTAGGGGTGGGTTGGGTCTTTTAGTATTTACGTTGAGGGATGATCCACTCGGCGCGATCGACTCCACTATGTCAGCTGCGGGCCCTTTGGTGGATTGATTATCTCTCAACCTTCTTTTTTCCATTTCACCATGAGTTGCCCAGACTGTCTTACTGGTGGATTCCTCCCAGGCGAACCAACTGGTTCCATTAGCACCCAAGGTGCCTATCTCGCACCGGCCCCTGCAGATTCGACAGAAACATCCAAAGGTGCTATCTGTCTCCTGACCGACGCCTTTGGTCTGGGCCTGAAGAACTGCAAAATTCTGGCCGACAACTTGGCCAAGGAACTCAACTGCGACGTCTGGGTGCCAGACTATTTTGCCGGTAATCCTTCCATACTTCCATACAAGGTACGACAGGTCGTGACTGACGAAATGTTCGTCTCTCCCAGGAAGGCCATTGGGATCCCCCGACTCCCTTTCCTTTACACCAGACCGTGCTGGGGTTCATATGACAATCTTCGGATGGCTCAGACTCCTTTTCTCTCTAAATCTTCCTGCCATGATATCCAGCCGTCCAAGCGTCGTGGATGAGAGACTCTCCAAAGTAACGCTTCTCTAGATTTCTGGCCAAAAGCATTCCAGCTAACACTTCACAGTTTGTCCGAACCATCAAGGAAGAAAGGAAATATGAACGACTTGGTGCTGTTGGGTATTTCTTTCAACCATCGATTAGAGAAACCATTGAACGATCGTGATGGACGCTTTGATCTTTGCAGCTATTGTTTCGGAGGTTCGACCGCCATACGCGCAGGTTCCACAGATCTCTTCCAGAGTATCGTCATTTGCCATCCCGGTCCTACTTCAGTAGGCAAAGTGAAGGCTATCAAGGTAGCTATCGTGCACAGTGTCCGCGTCATGTCAAGTCCTTCACCCATCCATCCCTTATCCTAATTTAGGTTCCCGTATCATGGGCATGCGCTGAAGGTCTGACTCAGTCTTTTCTAGGCATGACTTGAGCATAACGGCCTCACACGACGTAAATGACAGAGGACCAATATTTTTCAAAAAGTCTCTTCGCCTACAGGTCGAGGCAGCATTCGCGGAACGCAAAGGAACTGATAAATTCGTGGAGTATGAATTCAGGGATTACAAAGGTAGTATCGATATCTTCCTTCCACCGGATAACAGTTTCACTCCAAAATGTTAAACCTTTAGGGACAGCCCATGGCTTTGCAGCGCGGCCGAACCTTGAAATCCCGGAAGTGGAAGAGGCTTATGAGAAGGCGTTTCAGCAGACGGTTGATTGGTTCAAAAAGACTCTGCCCAGCTAAGCGGCCTCTATTAGCCAATCTACTAAGTACCACCTGTATTACTTACATCACGTTGAGCATTCCTCGCCAGAGATCAATCCAGGTAACATGGATATGGTTTTCAGGTATATAAGTACATGTACAGAGATTCCTAAGCACGATGCAACCAACCAACTTGGAGACCAGTCATCTCGCGCATGCCCTCCGGATATATCCCATTACTCTCATTCAAAAGGTTCGCCAAACGATGACAAATTGGCATAGGATAGAACAGGTATTCTGCCTGCGGAAACCCAGGATAACGTTGAAGAGTTCTATGAGCGAAATTGTCAGCCAACGTAGCGGACCACAAATCAAACCCCACGTTTTCAGATTCCCTAGCCGCTCTGTCGGAGTCAATATCCGATAAAGCACTTTGGCTGCATGGATGGAATCGCTTCTTGGCATTGAATATCCTACAGAGGTGTTGTATGCAATCCGTATACTCGGCTTAAAAAGCCAGACCTGCCAAAAATTAATAACGAGCGCATTGCCAGAGACTAGCTACTAACAAGGATTCGAGGGACCTCGTCTTCTTCATCAAGGATAACAAATCGGTGTGTCGCATGTGCCTGCACCAGTTCAACCATATCAGCCACTATGAACGCAGATAGTGGAATTTTTGGAGGTCTATATTCATGTCAAACAGTGCACAATCAATCAAAACAGATCCCATACTCATTCATCAGGCTGACAGGACGTATCGCGAATTTCAACAGCCTGAATACCCGTCGCTTTGAGCCGTTATTAACCGGATGATCTTGACATCGACCAATAACAGCACCGCATAGACAACGTGCGAGACACCAATCGTCCCCGTGCTGATAAAAGACGAAAAAACATCAATACAAGATCACCCCATGCATAGATGAGAAAACTAGATGGAAAAAAATGTGCCCGTCATGCGTAGCTCCCGTGACGTGAATCTTATTAGCACAAGAGTTGTTTAAGAGGGCCGGGTGCAGCAGTGAAGCTACACCAGTTGATCTGGGACGCTTTGTATCAACCGGTATCAACCGCCGCCTAGGTGACTCCTCGAGTTGTCGATGCACAACGTGACAAACATCATGAAACCTTCTCGGGCTTCAATTCGGTCTGCAGATGCTCGCATCAACCATCTCGGAAACACCAGGCAAACGGTCCGCTGATGGATGGTCAGCGCCGGTCTTCTTGATCGTCCGAAAGCATATATGCTTCTTAAAAAAATAGAAATATGATTGAGCGAGGTATCACAACTTACCTTCTTCTCCTCCGCCGCATGAAGATTGTTCACCGTTATACACGACTCTTCGAAGAGAATGTAGCTCCCACCCACGAGACCTTGACCAGGCTCGGGCCAAAAGCCTTGCTGGCCGTGCTTGACTATCTGATCGTGAAGTTTCTGATCCGAGTGGCACATCCACGCCTCCACCAGCTCCGCCCAATGCTCAGAGGGCAGATCGCGATAATCTCGAATCTTGCTTGCTTGCACAAGGGAAAGGGAGCACGAAGCGCAGATGAATGACGGAGGGTTCGCAGAGGATAGCTGGGCTGCGTCGAGTAGAGGCGGAAGATCCTCGTCCGTGGCACGTGGCGAAGCTGAGGAAGTTATACTTGGCATCTTGACCTCGTAATGACTATTCTGCACCTTGACAACCTGTTTTCCTGGAAGGACCCGGGCAGGAAGAAGAAGAGGAAGGGACGTGCGTAGACCGGTTGCGATGACGAGGCGGTCCAATAACTCGCTCCCCGGAAGCAACGGCATAACTTCGGCTTCGGGAGCGACGCCGGGTGTTGCCCCAGTCAGGGTAAAGAAGACGAGAACATGATGAAGATTCTCATGGTTCTCCGCAACATAATTTACCTGGAATCCAACTATACAGAATGAGGGTCATTAGATGGAAGCCACGTCAGCTGGCGGAAGGGTGACTCACCAGCAGGACCCGGAGAAGTGACTCGCGATCGTGAGCGCAAAGAGGGCGCTGTACTGCTCGTCGATCCCGATCTGGAAGAGGATAGTAGCCAAGTCAAGGAAGGAGCGGATGAACTCCTGTGGCGACGATTTTTCTTCTTGTCCGTTTCACGTAAGTCCGAACTGAACTCATCGTCAAGTGCGTGCTCTCTTACAAACTCTGGAAGGGTGAGGAGAGTATTGGGATCTCGAAGTTGGGGGAGAGACCCAAAAGGGAGAGGCTCTCGCATAAATTCAGGAAGAGTCAGGAGTGCTTCTGGATCCTTGGTTGTGGAGGGTAATACAGCATCCTGATCATGCAGGCGACCAGCGCTAGAATGTGCCGCTAGATGCTCCACAAATGCTTCTTTCTGTACGGATCAAATGAGGCGAGCAAGTTTGGAAACTCTCTGATCAGACTTACCTTTGCTTCATGTCTCCTACTAACCTCATCAGATATCCGTAAGCTTCCCTCTAGAACAACCGACTGGCTATGCAGAGAACGCTCAGATGCTTTTGCCAGGAGCTCAAGTATATTTTCCAACTCCCGAGCGTCTCGCTCCCTCTGTTTGCCCCGAGCTTGAGGGGTCTGGTCACCTTCTCGCTCAGCCTTTTCCAACTGCGCCAGTTTGGATGATTTGAGCTCTACACGTTGGTTATGTAGCTGGGGAGCGACCAAATAAAGTCTTTCGATGGCCACTGCAACGTTCTCTAAATCCAGTCGCATCTTCTCGTCGATCTGCCGAGAAGGTATACCGACAGGATGGTAGCTTGACCGCGTCTTTGTGGAGTCAATGGATGCCCGTTCTCCAGAGTCGTCATACTGTGGTGGCATTTCAGCCTGATAGTCTCCGAAGTCGTACTGAGGTGGTAAAGGATCTTGAAAGTGCTTGGAAATTTTCTCGGCACGCTCCTTGCACATCGCGACTACATTCTCCAATTCTTCGTCGATCCGATGCCAGAGGAGGATAGATTCAACTGCAAGGACTGGTGGAGCTCCCGGGGCCAAAATCTCGGGCTGCAAGGAAAGTCGCTCCAGATTTAGCTCGGCCAGCCTTTGCTTGAGTAAACCGAACGTGTCAGATGAGCCAAGAGATTCCCAGGCAGCCATATTTTGAGACTGGTCGATCGGATGTGAAGTGTTCAATTGCATCTTGGAAAGATGATCGAAGTCCGAGAGCAGGGAGACCAGCGAGGACACCAACATGGCATCTTCTGGGTCTAAAGAAGGAGATAGGTTTTCAATGTGCGTACGGAGTTCATTTATTAATTCGGTATCGTTGTTGGCCGGATGTACTTCGATCATTTCTCCATCGCCCACTCCGTTGCGAAGATTAGCAACAAGAGTTTGTAGTGCGGATGTTGGCGAAATTATATCTAGTTGTGAAGTTTCAGAGGCGAAGGCGATGGTATGGCGACGGTCAGGCACTATCGGATTCCAGCGCATTGGCATGGAGAGGACATTGTTGAGAGTCATTATGCAAGACTTCTGAACGTAAGTTATCGACGGCATAAGGTCGTCCTGAGATTCCATTGGAAGCGAATGAGCTATTGCTTCACATGATTCTCAGAGAAAGGCTTACGAGTATGCCATGATTGATGGTAGGAAGCGTGCTATCGGTTTCGGGGGCATGAGACGGACCAGCCTGGCGGCCATCTTGCTCGGTGGAAGTCTTCACTTGCTGCGTTTGAAGAAATTGCTCCCGGGGGAAAGGAGATGGGATGCTGGACGTGAGGGTAAGGCTAGTCGCATGGCGGTGTTGCGTTGAGTAAGAAGGTCGGGTGAGAGTCTGCATCCACGCAAGGTGTGAAGTATTATATCTGTAACTTCTTTGAATACGAAAACCGTAATCAGGAGTTTCCAAGAGCGTGGATACCGACCGTCTAAAACGTCAGTGCTGATGATATCGCACTTGTCGATACCTTCGAGATGGGGGGTTGTTGAGGTGGGCTATTGAGACGCTCGCCTTTCCAACACTCGGGCTGGAGAAACACGCTCGTGTAGTCTCGATGTCAAGTAGCTGAGCCGCGAGCCTTGTTGGACTGTGGAGACCCCAGTTTGCAAGGTCGAGAGTTGCAATTCGATCACGTGCCTGCCTTTTTGAAGCCCAAGCGCTTGAGGCTAACGTTCTGCCAGTGGCTTCATCTCTCCTTCTTCATCTCCTTTTACGGGCCACCACTCTGTTCCTAGTCGGGACCGCCGCGGGTTAACCTAACCTATCTTATCCAAGTCCCATGTGGAAGAATTGGGAATCAAAAAATGTAATATCAAAAATGACCTTCCCCATCCATCTATTTTCGCCGTTTGTCTCCCCTTGGAAGTGGTGCGAACGGAAGGCAGCCATCCCATGACATCGATCGGCAATTGCAATTGAACAATTCAGATTGCACTCGACTTGATAAACTCGTGATATCCATATACCAGGAACAAATGAGGTTCGTTTGGGATTAAGGGTGTCACCGAAAATGCGCCAGGCTTACAGCTGCAGGTCACCGGTAACTTTGATGAAAGCGGCCTCGACAACTGTTGGGCTTAACCGCCTCATTTTTTGGCCTAAATTCGGACATCTCCGCTGGCAAGAACGACAAATATTCCAGTACTATGCTGTACACTGGATCTGGCGCGACCTACCAACGGTGAAATGCTGATTTCTTTCCTCCCTCGCTCCTTATACCTTAGGTAGCACAGCAAATATCACTTTTATACTCATATGGTGCTCGGTATCATTTTTTGTGGCAAGAGACGGATTATTGATGGTTTCCCGTCTTTTTAGTGATTGTCACGTCGCCGTGTTTCTGTCGTGTGGGCTTTGACACGATCACACACGTTGAGTGTTCCTCCAGGGACAATGGCAAGTCCCGTGTTCCAACCCAAACGAGGAGGCGGGGATCATCCTCGGTGGATGGCATCACTGCGGCAGGTCCGTGACATTTGTGACTCACTGTTGGTACGAAACGAGTTCACTCGAACCTGATATGCTTCTGACCTTGAAAGAAAAGATCCTCATCGGCTTGAACTTAAGGCGCAATGGTAGGGTGCGATTTGGCTGCCGGGCTAAATCGGGAAGTAGAGAAGCTCGATGATGCGTGGGGTCCCGCCCTGGACGTCATTTTCTCGAGCCAGTATAGTTCGAAGCGTTGTCGTCCTTTGTCCAAATCAAATGGATGGTCTGCTTGATTTAGGCCTGTGGAAACTTGGAGGACGAAAAGCGAACAGTGACACTGACCTTGACACTTTTTCGAGGAGCGAACAAGTATTGTGCGAGTCTAGACCTGTGGTTGACACCGTGAGTTTAAGTTGATGCAAGTCCATTCACCAGGCAGCTTGATGAGCTTCTATCATATATTTCAGTGTATCTCCGTCATGCTCGTAATCTGATATGAGTCAAACAGCGGAGCGTGGCTCATAATACGAGGGGTGGCATTACGGCAGTGGGCTTGTCAGTTGACGATCGGGACTCGGGAGGCATGTTGCGGGTGACCAGCTGGGTTGCTTATAGACCGCTGTCAAGAAACGTCAGAATCATATTGACGACCTTGTTCACTTTTTTTTGGGTCGCGAAAGGGTAGAATTTCTTGCGAGTCTAAGTCTTGGGAAGGTGTCTGGGTCACGTGAAATCCGCCCAATATATCTTTCGCTCATCCTGTGGACCAATGCTCCTTCGCTGGCTCCCCACCCGATGGAAGCCGTGTGAGGTGCTAAAGGGCATAACGTTGGATAAAAAAACCAGAGAATCAAAGACTTGCTTTGCTTACTTACTATTTGATCTTTGATCAGGGACGCCTCATGTATGGAAGTTACTTAGGTATGTATTTCGTCCGACCTGCAGGATTCAATCCACCTGCCACGATTCCTAGTTCTTACGCGCTCCTCAAACACTACGCGCAATCCTCCCAGCAGACAAAACATCATCTGTTCAGTGTGAAGCTTTACCATTTGCGACTCAAATATGGCAATGCCAAGTGTCTATCCACCTGGTTTCCCTGAAACCTTGCTTTCCGCTACTAGTTCTCCGATTTCTCGACAAACACAAGCAGCCACGCCGAGTCGTAGAGAGGCCATCTTGAGTTTGGTGGAATTGCTTTTGCAACAGAATGAGGAGTCCGCCCAGGGTGCGTTACTAACAAGTTATGAGATATGTCTGTTCATTTCTTCCAGTTGGAAGTCAGTTTTTGAAGTCTGACGAGGACATTGATGCTTGTGGGTAACTACCACCGGGGTACGCATTTCTACAGAGACCTAACTAATTACATTCAGGCGAACATCTCGAAGGAGCAGGTGTAGAAGTATTTGTCAGGCTTGAGAGGTGCGTCTTGTGATGTCCTATAAACTAGCATATCTCAAGTCAGGCCCCATCAGGAGAATCAATAATCTAGACAAGGAGGTGGGTCAACGACTATAAAGGCTAAAGTCCGTGCTCATGTATTACAACGGTCCCAGCTCCGAAACTTTGCTAATGCTGCTCGCCAACTGGGGAGTTCGGTCGCAATCCTCTCATCTGCTTCTCACCTCCGTGAACGACTTGCTCAAGTTCTGTTTCTTTTCCGACAGAATGCTGCCGATCTCTTTCCAGAAAGGATCTCACACGCCACACTAGATGCAGTCGCAGATACCGACCCAGGCAGTAAACGTCGACGGGACAGGGTGGCGAAACCTAAAGCGCCCCCTCACTTTGCCCGACCAGTAATCAATGAAACTCTGGACATTGAGAATTTTCCTGAGCAATTGGAGGCCTTTGCGACAGATGTTGCTGTCTTTTTGAACTGTTTAAATGAATTTCCCGAGTTTACCGATGAGGCAGTCAATGCATCGATTCATTCGTTTGAAGGCGATCTCAGAGTGAGATCTTTAATTGCATACCATGTCCTCTGACCTAAATTTCGTCTAGTACTGGGCTTCCTGTTTGAAAGAATATACAGGTGAACTTTTAATTCATCCCTCCATCGTAATTATGAACTGAAATGTCTTTAGGACGTTTCCGTTATCCGTCTGTTCAACGCTATATACATGACCTATCGAGTGAAATGGGAGAACACATAGACAGTATAACTTCCACCATCTCAATGTTTGTAGAAGTCGGTGGGTTATCTCCAGACCGTGATCATTCACTTTTGAACATTCCTAGGCGTGCCCCTAATTCGGTTTGCACAGAAGCATGGGGCTGCAAATCTCCTCAATCTATCTACTGTAGCGACCTTCTTCTCTGCCGTTACTGCAACCACCCTGCAGTTCTCCTATGCCCTCAACCGGACACCAATAGCTGACGCGGTAAATTTATTTTGGTTCAGCTCCATGGTATTCAGTATAGCGGCGGCGGTTAACAGTCTGTTAGGCGTCACCTGGAAGCAGGCCATGTAGTAAGTCGATCAATGTTCTAAACAGGGGATCGGCTCGTGTGATACTCTTTTCTATCCAGTCGCTCACCCGGCCATCGTGTCCCGTGGTGGGTTCTGATCTGGATAAAAAGATCTCCTCTTGTGTTCCTCGTTATGTCGGTGGCATGTTTTTCTCTTGGACTTTGCTGCTTTGCCTACGCATCACAACAGGTTGGTCTCATATTCCCTCGGCCTGCACACTGACTCAAGATGGGCGCCTGGAATTACAGGCCGAAATAACATCAACTTTGACGACCGTCTTCACCGCCTTCACATCTTTCGGCTTGACAGCTGTTTCTGCATGGTTTGCCTCAGAGCGCTACATCTTCCACAGGCATAGTGGCAAGAAATGGTTGAGCGATGCGCTGATGGAATATGGAGATGTGGTCATGAAGCTCGCTGGCGTTCGGACGCTGAACGACCTTCTCCATAATCTGGAGACGCGGATTTCTCGAATGAATGCACTCTTGCGGAGATTTTCTTCGAAATTCCTGAAATCTTCGAGGACTCTCCATGACCTAGAAACTGGCACACTCCCAATCGCCCATCATAACAATCGTCCCCCATCTAGCGAGGTCCCTCAGACGCCCAGCCAACTACCGCTTACAACTGAGCCTCCGAAAACGCCTCGGTCGCCTCAAGCACCGTCCCTTGTATTGGAGGAAGAACCGGCAACCCCAATATCGCCTGGAAGGGAGCTGTGGAAAAACGCCTTTCGCAGCGTCAAATTCCATACCTCAATCTCCTCGCCGTATGGTATGATGACCGTTGTCGGCGAAGGGCAGCCCTTACGCAGGCAAACGAATTCCTCGTCTGACCTTGCAAGTGGATATCATGATCAACGAAAATGGACATGGACTGAGGAGACTGTCAACGTCATGTCGCGGTCTCGTGTTGCTCTTCTTCGCCCTAGGTTACTCGAGTTGGAGCCCGTGCATGACCTAGCAGCTCATTCCGGACTGGTGAGGCATCTGCAGTTCTCTCCGAACGGGAAATATCTCGCCACTTCGAGGTATTAGCACCTTTGATTGACTGGTTCTTACGTCTGACGGGGAAATGCCAAGCTGGGACAGGACTTCTGTGATTTTCCGTGTCGGGGTAAACTGACTCGAGTCGGCCGTGTTATTTTGCCATTAACAAAGCCCTTTCAGGACCCGTCCTACCGCACCCTTGCGCATCCACAGGGTTTCGTGGGACAGGTAGCATGGTATGCCTTCGTTGTTGTTGTGACTTCCCGCTATAGGCCATGATGTGTTAGGTCTCCCAATGGACAAATCTTGTTGACAAAGCTGCCTAGAATCATCAAGGTCTGGACGCCGGAGGTAGGCCGAGAAAAGTGATCTGTTCAGCATTAATGGGATCACGGCCACTTAGGACGGGGTCTGCAAGAGAACCATTGATCGCAAAACATCTATCGAATCTATTGCCTGGTTTCCCGACGGAGGCGGTCAGTCATGGTTTATCGACCGCTGGTCATTGGTAACCGGTAAATATAGCATTCATTTCGGTCGAGGGCAGCTGCGTGACGCGAGTTGTAAGTCCATTTGTCTCCCTGTTGGTTTCCATTGCTCAATATCCGACGCTTCAGGACCTGAGTGGAAATGTCAGTTTACAATTGTCTATCCTTGACGTCCCGGAGGAATCTGAATCACCTCAAGGTGCTCGATCAATATGAGTTTGGCTGTATCAAGTTACATGCTGTCGCCGTTACTCCTGATTCAACGCGGCTCCTCGGCGTAGGAACTTTACTGCAGTCTCCAACGGGCTTGCAACCTCGTAAAGCTCAGCCGGAAAAGCGACTTATCGGTATGTGGACTCGCATATATGGATCTTCACCTAAGCTCATGGGTATTGAGTGTATAACATGGGAGCCCATCAGATTGAGAAGTAATTCTAACTGCCTCATTCTGAGGATAAGGCCTAACGTTTAACGGATAGTCAGACGCCAGTTTTGAACGAGGTTCGGGATATCACCGTTGTTCGAAATTCCAGAAGCGGCGTCGTTGCTTTGATCAGTTATGAGAACCAAGTGAGCAATATCAAAGCAATAATCCATCTTCCTATTAACCGTGTTTGTTGGAGGCTTCACCGCAGCTTTGGAGATTACAATTGCTCAAGGATCGCGAGAACAACGTCGTGTCATCAAGGCTTACACTTAGGTCAGACGGTTCTTCTCGAATTACTGTTTTCGCTCAATGCATTTGTACACATAGACAAACCTACATGCCAAAGTTCAAAGTTGATTTTGCAGGGCCGAGTTATTTTGGTGGAAGGAACGATGAAATGGTTATCTGTGCTGGGAAAGGTATGCCATATTTCACTTAGGCTTTGCGGAGCCTGACATCCATATTATCGTAGCGGGTGATATTCATATCTGGGACCAAGAATCTGGAATTTTACTCCACCATATACGTTCTCAAGCAATGTGTCGCGATATGACGTGCCTAGCTTGGAATCGCGCTCATGATAACCCTCTCATGTTCGCGACTGGAAGTTACGATGGTGCTGTTCGGATATGGACAAAGCGGTCACAGGAATCGGAAGACGACCTTGACAACTCGGAAACCTTTGGTTTGGGTCGAAACATTCCCCGGACGCACTCGCCGTTCGAGCTAGATCCGCGAGAGTCCACGGACAGCACCCATCCTCAACCGGAAGGGTCGAGCCATTCCCAGCAGTCCTTGCTGTCGCACCAACCGCAGTCCGAGTCCCAAGGACCGTCAATGAAGCAAACGTTTCGACAACGAATACTGGCTTATGCCGCTGCGCAGCGTGCACAGGCAGCGGAAGCAGCAGGCCAGTCATCCGATGCCACTGGCTTTGAGCAGTTGCTATGATAGTCCGGCACGCTCCAAAAAATTATATGACGTCGACCCTCTAATGCTATATTTGTGCATCGTGCTGGCAAGCCACCAAGTCCTTCGTAAGATGATTAGTGACCTCTCCTTATCCGGTTGTGGAAAAAGGCGCACTGGTGCCCCCGGTCAAAGTCGTCCGGACGTCCGCGACAGCTTATGGTGGGGCACATTGAAGCCCTTCTGTCGGCACTGCTTGGCGATCCTCATGACCCCTGGATCGCTCCATGTTGACCGCACTGAAACCGATTCAATCGAGACCCGAAACCTTTCCAATGTCCATGTTCACACAGTATAGCTTGAGGCTTGACGTTTCGCATCGCGATCTGCTAACCCCTAAGACCTCACCTTCTGACCAGTGCCACAATAAACATGGTCATTTGAAGGCGAATAGCAATTGATTGATTTCTCGAGATTCTGTGGATGCTTGTTCCGAAGACTCCTAAACTGAATTCCGCCGCTCCACCATGCAGATCATCCCGCGCCTCTGCCGCACCCATCCGCACCAGAGGACCGGCGACAATAAGCCGCTCAACTCGAACATGTCTGACCTGCTCGAGGTATAAATCCCCTGGCCTCTTCGCCGTAATGTCCCCCAGGTCCAAACCCTCTATCGCATCCAAACATGAAACTCACTTCGACCCTCTTCGTCGCCTTCACCCTCGTCAGTGGGCTCGTGGCTGCCATGCCCGACGCAACTCCTCCCAACGCCGAGGTGCGTGTGGTCCATTTAGGCTTCTTCTTGACCGAGGTATTGATGCACTGAACAGCAAAAGGCCGACCAGCCTGCCGAGTCTGCGGAGACGACTCAATTTGGCCCTGGGATGCCTTACTTCCCCTACCGCCGCTGCCCCAGGGTCTGCAGGAGGGGTTGGTACCGCCCATGGTGGTGCAGCCGTCGCTGCCGCCGCCCCCGCTTCTATGGCCGCCCCTTCGACAACGAGGACACGAACCCTGAATCCGATGAGTCCGGCGCTGATGACTTGGACTAGTGGCGGGACGTTGAATGAGCAACTCTTGACGGGAGAGTGGAATAGGGTAGACTAGTGCCTGCGTCCTTTCGGCATTTCATTACCTTGTCGCTTCATCTCCGTTATTCATGATGTACACATGTTCGATCATTCTTGTGTTTGAGGTTCAAGGCCTGTCAAGATCTTGAGAGGGTTGAAATGGAGTTGGGCTTCGATACCTACACCACCGGGCGAATTGAAGATGTTGACGCAGCTCACCATCAGGTAGTCATTCTCCCTCCGCGACATTCGACAAATTTCCTCGAGTTACAAGGGCTTTCCTATGCGTCCTAAAGCTCTTAGAACAGTCAGTGATGTATAAGATGCACACCAAGGGGTTGACCCACCACAAGCCGTCGATAATGCAAGGTGAGGACAGACAATCAAGACGAAAACAAGCGGGGACATAAGTTCATTCATGCTAAGTAACGTCTTGGTACTCTTCAACCATTTGGGAACTTAGAACAACGGATATGCGAGTTGAAGAATTTGACATTAGAAGTACAATTGAATACACAATAGATATGCTGTGACAACTTCGCTATCTAGACCTGGATAAAAAAGATGTCAGAACAATCTTTAGAAAGAGAAAAGCTGACATACTAGGAACAAGATAGAATGAATAAATATGTCCATACAAGACCCGATTATTTGGCACCCGCCGAAGAGAACTTGGTCACCGATTTTGTGCCTTCCGAGATGGCGTGCTTGGCCAATTCACCAGGTAGAATGAGCCGCACAGATGTTTGGATTTCGCGCGACGAGATGGTCGACTTTTTGGCGTAAGAAGCGAGTTCTGAGCAACGAGTCAGAAATGAGTCAACCAGCAAAAAAAAGACGTGTCGTACTAGACGCTTCGGTGGCAATGCGCTCAAAGATGTCATTGACAAAGCTGTTGAGGATGGCCATGGCCTTGTTGGAGATACCGGTGTCAGGGTGAACCTGCTTGAGGACTGTGACGAGCTGTGAGCAACTCGCTCGGTGACGTGGGCGTTTTGCTCACCCTTGTAGATGTAGGACGAGTAAGTTTCCTTTCGAGCCTTCTTTCTCTTCTTCTTCTCGCCGTCTACGGGTGCTGCTGCAGTTTTCTTGGCGGCTTTGGCGGTAGATTTGGCAGGGGTTTTGGAGGCAGTAGAGGCGGGAGCTTTGCCAGCGGTGGAAGCAGGTTTGGGTGCCATTATGAGAGAGGGAGGATTGGTGAGTGGTGGCGGTGGTAGCGCAAGGGATAGAGTGGAGCATCGTGAGGAAGGATGCGTTTATATGTAGACGCGCAGGTTTGTCTCTGTTTATCTGTCGACGCGCCTTTGTTGAATTCGAGACAAAAACACGTGATAGGAGGTACAAATATTGTCAATGGCACTCTCTTGAGCGGCTTCGCGACCTGACGTTTGCCTCGTCCCATCTCAACCTTCCATCGACATGTCAGGCAAAGGAAAGGCCGGAAAATCTGGAGGCAAGGCGGGCACAGTGGGAGACGCGTCAAAGTCACAGTCGCGGTCCACCAAGGCCGGATTGCAGTTCCCGGTCGGCCGTGTGCACCGTCTTTTGAAGAAGGGAAACTATGCTCAGCGTGTTGGTGCTGGTGCACCTGGTGTGTTTTTTCTTCTCATTCTGCAGGGTTGTTTGACTGGTCATGCGCAGTCTACCTCGCTGCCGTGCTGGAATACCTTGCTGCCGAGATTCTGGAACTAGCGGGCAACGCTGCGCGTGACAACAAGAAGCAACGTATTGTACCCCGGCATTTGCAACTGGCGATTCGGAATGACGAAGAGTGCGTATATGCAGGAAATGTGGACGATGCTGACCCTGATCTAGGCTGAACAAGCTTCTGGGACATGTGATCATCTCACAGGGAGGTGTGGTGCCGCATATCGCGCCGGTAAGTGTATTTTGATGGATGTCAAGGCTGGGCTGATGATGTGCAGGAACTGCTGCCCGGCAAGTCGTCGAAACGGAAGGAGGAGGGGGGGTTGAGCCAGGAGGTTTAGAGACTAGTTGTATCAGCTACTTAATTGCATTGATGACGTCAAATTGGCATGGTTACTGGGGGGAGCCGTGGCCATCGTGGACAGCGGCGTGGAGCCTCGCTCCACAAACAGTTTCCCCCACGCCTACGACCCCCAGTCTCCCCCTTATGCCCCGATGCGCATTGACCCCCCTCCCCAGGCCACCGCCTCCCCGCCCCGGACCCTCACCAACGATGACATAGAGGCCGTCATCCAGCTCGCCACCTCCTCCCAACCGTCTCCGAGTCCCCATAAAGACACCCGCACACAGCTGTTTGTCGGCAACGTCAGTCCCTTTTGCTCGTCGCCACTCATCCCCCTGAACGTCCACCCCAGCTCCCCTATCGTGTTCGTTGGCAGGATCTCAAGGACCTCTTTCGTCGCGCAGGCACTGTCCTTCGCGCCGACGTCTCCCTCGGCCCCGACAACCGTTCTCGCGGTTATGGCACTGTCCTCCTTGCCACTGCTGAAGACGCAGGCCGCGCCATCGACCTCTTTCACGGTTATTCCTGGCAGTCCAGAATACTCGAAGTCAGGCCCGATCGCCTCCCCCCAGACTTTGATGCCACCATCCCACCAGCCTTTGCATCCTCAACCGCCCCTGCTTCCCGCGACGAGATTAATTATTCCGCTCTGCTAGACTTTCACCACAGTACGGCCGCTAATCCCTGCCGCAGTCTATTCGTCGGAAATGTCCGTATTCCTTCCACAAAATATCATCCATCTCATCTTTTCATCCAGCTTCCATTCCATTGCCAGTGGCAAGACCTCAAGGACCTCTTTCGTCAGGCTGGCACCATCATCAGAGCAGATGTCGCTCTTGGCCCCGATGGACGCTCCCGCGGATTCGGCACTGTCACCTTTGCAACAGAGTTGGACGCCGAGCGCGCTCTCAAGATGTTCAACGGTTTCGATTATATCGGTCGCCTCCTCAGGGTCAACTACGATAAATTCATGCAGATGTCCCAGTCAATACCGCCCTCCCCTGTGCCGCCGAGCGCCACACCACAACCGCTAGCATTCACATCTGCTCTCAATCGCTGGCCGTCCTCTCCGACTCGAATAGAACGGCATCTTTCTCTTGAACAACGCTCTGAAATTCCGAGCCCAGCTCCCCCCATACATCATGATCCTTGGTTATCTCAGTTCGAAGTTCCCGTTAACAACAACCATGAAAGAGAGTTCGCTCTATCGCATGCTTTTCGCAGACTCGATATCGATCGTCCTGCTTCCCCTTCAGTTTTCGATCCCACAAACCGCAGCTCGGGAGTCTCGAGATCTACCTCTACATCATCTACCAAGCCCCCGTCACTGACGACATCTTCTGGCTCTGGCCCCTCCTCTTCATCTTCTCTTCCAGCTCCTTCCTCCACCCTTGAACTCCCTCTCACAAGTTACCCTCACCCCCGTCGATTGTCCTCCTCGTCGCATGGTCGAAAGCCATCGTCTTCATCTTCATCTTCATCCTCTCGGACCTCACCGCCATCTCTGCCACTGTCCCTACCAGCACCCTCACCCCAATCGATCACGTCTTCACACCTCAACAAAGGCACTCGTCCCTTCATCCGCTCTCCCTCATCCCGGAATTCACAACACGCGCACCGACCAGGTCCTATCATCCTCCCCCCTCCTCCTGTCGTCTCCTCTTTCCACCTTGCCCGCAACAGACCCAAGGGGGCCTCCCCTCTTTACTCACCGACCTACCCACGCCACCCAGGTCCTTCGCACCCAGCCCTTCACCACCAACAGCAGCAGAACAGCATCCCGGTTACACTGCAAGGCCTCCCGCCCATCACCCCATCCATGCCCTCTTTCAACTTTCTCCCTCCCCTCGCCTCCCCAGGTCTCCCCGGCGTTGCCCAACACGGATACCCACCACTCGTATCCCCTTCCTTGTCGATCCCATACCCATTCCAAAGCGCCCTTCCCTCGCCCCCCATCCACCAAGGCCCCCATCCGGCATACCATCCCCTCCCACACCAAATCGGCCCCTTTGGCATCGCTCCCCTCTCCCCGCTTCCCTCCCCGGGCATCCACACCCCCTCCACCATCACCTCCACCGTCCCCGTGCTCCCTCCCTCCGGTCCCCACCCCCTTTCCTCCACATTCTCCCCTGGCGTGGCCATGTCCCCCGGAGCGTTCTGGGGTCGCCCGGGTGGGAACGCGGTGAACCCGATGATCAACCCTGCCGTCGGTGCGCCTGTGCATGTCACGCAGATGAGCCCGTATCCCGGCGAGCCGGCGGGGTATTTTGAAGGGTATTTCCCGCCTGTGCCGGGTGTGGTGCGTGGGGGAGCTGCGGCGATGGAGAGCGAGATATTGAAGGACACATCGGTGTTGAGCAGGCCTAGGGATGCTGGGTCCTGGGGAGATGCCGTGAATGAATCGGGCGGAGATGAGAACAACCCTGATGGCGATGGCCGATCCCACGCGGGAAAAGAAGAAGAACCCGTTGAGAAAGTCCCAGGTCTGGTCGTGACGAGTAAACTGTCAAGAAGGCATTCAAGTACTGCCGATGCCTCGCCCGGATGGCAGTTGAACGCCACTCGCGCCAGGCAGGATGGGGATCTCCGTGTTTGGGAAGGTCGAGAAAGGGAACCACCTTGCAGGCGCGGAAACTCTGAGGGGGCGGAGACTGTTGCTGGCGATACGGGTGCTGCTGCTGCTGGTCTTGCAGAGTCTTCCACGACGCTGCTGCGAGCTCATTCGCTCTCGGCGTCCGACAAGGCTCGTGGCATGTCTGTCTCCCGGCCAGTAGCAGGGTCCGAATCGTGGGCGAATCATGTCAAGAGTGAGGTTGATGAAGACTCCGCTCTGGACGAGGAGGATGGGATTCACGTTTCGTGAAAAAGATCCATTCCTCTTTTTTTTCTTTTTCTGTTTTCATCCTCACGCTTTCAGATCTATCTCATTGGAATTCCTTTTTGGTCGATCACGGATGTCATCTCGCTCTGAGCTTTTTTTCTGTCCACGCAAGACCTTTTAGAATCTTTTGCTTCATCTCCATCGTCCTCCCCAGTTGTCCTACTCACAAAAAATCGGTGTACATTGCGTCTTCACCTCATCGAGCTTTCATGTCTTTTCCCCCGAGGAAGTCGAGGCTCATGCAGGATTTGTAGATAATATCATCTGATACCTTGCATAAATCAACGGTTCTCTCATCCTTGTACACAAAAAGACGAACAAGAAAATTGGCAACTGTATAAAAGAGTGTAGTAGTTGTACACACACAAGTAGAGACTACCATCTTATACATTGCCTCCACGACTCGTCTGCTCAAGACAATACAGGTAGGCGATGACGAACATATGTAACTGGATGAAGGAAGTGCACGGCAGCGGTCTAAACTATGTATGCGGAAAGGAACGTGGTGGCAACCCCCAACCCGAGGGATTGACGGGCGGTTACGAGGAGAAAACCAGAAGGGGAGAATCGACTAGAAGCGGATATGTAACTAAGATAGAGCGCGTGTTGGGTCTTTCGGGAGTAGGTGGAGTTGAAAAGGTCCAGGAAGTGTTACAATTTGATTTGGGGTAGCGAGACGGTAGGGCCGCGACAAGCATGGGTTTTTGAGAACGCGCCGGTAGGGGAGAGTCGGCGAGGAGAGAGGTGGTTGACGAGAGAAGTGAGTTGCGGGGTGAGTATATGTACACGAAGGCTTCTAGACAGTGGAACTGCAAATTGATTTGACCGGGAGGTTCGAGGGCAAGGAGAAAAGGGAGATTCCGTCTTCTCCGGTCGTCTTCCTCAGGTCAGACTAATGGATTGATGTCGATTGAGGACGGAGACGAGAGAGAGATAATGGAGCTTGCAGAAAGACAACGAGGCGACAAGATGTTTCGGATACGGAAAAGGGTATGCTTGAGGGGTCGGTTTTATGCAGAAGGCCGATGATGGGCCATGAGATAATAATTCTGCATTCAATGAATTCAGTCAAAAAGAAAAAAAAGACTGATAGAAAAAGACGCACAATTCGACCAACAAATACACCAGAGGGAGAGAGAGAGAGAGAGAGAGAAGAGAACCGGAAGAAACGACTCGGGCGGCCAGGGGCTACGCAAAGGGCAGCCCCAAGGGGAAGTGTGTGAGCGGAGGGATATGGAGCAGGGGAAAATATAGATGCGTCGCAAAGTACGTAGAAAAGGGAGGCGGAAATTGGATATTTAAAAGGGAAAACGTCCGAGACCAAGTGTGGAAGATGCAGAAAAATAGTAAGAGGAAGCAAGGACATTATACTTCCTCCTGTCTACAACACCATACGTCGACGGTGGAAAGAGAATAAAATAGAAGAAAATAAGGGAAAGTCGTCGTAGTAGATCATGACCTTGACGAGGATGGAAAAAGACACGTAATAGGATATTGATACACTGTGGGGGGGGCACCCCTCGTAAAAACACACAAGCGACAGGCAGGTGGAGGCCGGAACAGAGAGACGACGAGAATTTATCGGGTGGAGTTGGAGAAAATCCTGGATGAATCTTCGAGGACCTCTCTCGGAATCTTCAGTGAGGCTCCACTGCCGTCGGCGAATAAGATACGCGATAGATAAGTTTAGCAGACAGGATGCAGCTAGAGAGAATCGGGGTTGGCGGGTAAAGGGTGTCGGAGGCGAAGTGTCGATGATAATAGACGGAAATAAAATAATCGTATAGCGTCGATTGCTTTTGCCTTCTTGGTTATTCATGTCATGATGTTGTACAGAAATCGGAAGAGAAGAGATGCCAGGATGCCGTAATGTGTGATTTGTCTGCAAGGCTGGCGAAACACCAGCCCTGGGCTTGCCGACAGACCCCAAGAAAATCCAGATGGAAAGAGAAAGGAACGCTGAATGAGAAAAGAAACGGTCCCGACCTCGGGCGCGATGAGTTCATATACATATGTGGAGGGGGTTGATGCGGGTTGACGTGGAATGGGGGAGGCAATGCGGAGGGCAACATATATAAGCCGACTTGGCTCGGGGGAGCGAGGAAATTGAACCGTTTTAGTGGGGGGTGTGGTGTCGACAAGCCTGCAGGGGACGAGAGCTGGAGGTATATACAAGAAGTTGCTGAAAACATTGGGCATCCATGTTACACCAAAGCTGCCGGTGAGGAATTGGTTGGGAGAGCGAAGGGGGCGATGGTGTGCCGTTCTTCACCTGCCGAGGGACGAGGGCGGCCTCATCCACATCGGCAGACAAGAAGTGGGTGACAATGGGACAAAAAGGGGGAGTTGTGGGTGGGCGGAGAAGTTGGGCGGGTGTCCGAAAAATAGTATCCAATACCGAGTAAAGTGACCGTATAATCTAAGAGCGCTGAGATGCGTGTTTAATACATTTCCGCAAAGACTGTTCGGTAGATAAGATTAGTGATCAAGGACGAACATTGCCGTGAGCAACATGGGCAAGAAAAAAACACACCTCTTTAGACAAACAAGGGGTCGGGTAGATCCTCTGGACTGGGAGAGTTCTGGAACATGGAACTCGCAAAGTATCCTTGAGGTAGAGGTTCCCGTGGAGGCGGAGTGTGGGGCGACAAGTGCGTTGCCATGCTCATTCCTCTCAGCAAATTTTTGAGCTCCTCGTCCCGATCTGCTAAACTCTCAGGCCCAGACTCGTCCGAGCTCATATTGAAAACCAGACCACTGTCACTTGGAGCGCGTTTGTGGTTTCTGCCTCCGACCCTCCGTTTTATAGATACATAGGGCGGGGTAAAAGGAGGAGGTTTAGGGTGGGCACGAGTGGGAGAGTCAGGGTTGCGGCGGGCGGGAGTGACGGGTGACGAACGAGAATTGGATTCAGACGCGGGGAAGTCGCCTGCCTCGGTCATGTCATCACAGATGGGAAAGTCCCATGGTGGTAGCAAGGCAACTTTGGGATTGCGGGATCGAATGCGGGGAACAGGAACCGAATGGGAGAGTGGTTTGGCCGGCTTGGGAGTTTGTGGAATGGAAACCGGCTGGGAAAGTTTGGCTAGATTTGGGACGAAAGGCGGGATTGGGTTGATTTGTTGTTGTTGTTGCCGCCTGCGAGCTAGTTTACCCGAAGGACGGGTGAGGGTTGGGGAGGCTGCTGATACGAGGAAAGGGTCAGAGTCGGGTGAAGGCTGCTGTTTGGGCGGAGTCGACGGGCCCTCTGCTTGGGAAGGCGATGGCTGGCGGTGACCACGGCGGCGGGCGACGACCGAATCGCTCCTTAAAATAAAATTGAGAATCTGGTGGGGGAGAGGAGCTCGGTAGACGAGACGATACCTGGGCGTCGCAAAGACTTTATCCGCTGTCTGCCTGCCCCGGAAGGCGGGTAACGGCGAAGTCGGAACGGTCGCCGGAGTGCTCTTCGCAGCTACCGGAGTTCGTGAGGGTCGCTGCGGGGGCTGGAAGCGCTGTGGCTGTGGCTTGGATAGCGACAGCAGCCCTGGGGTCCGCGTTGGCTGGACGATGACAGCCGGGGGAGCCGACGGATGTCGGCGGTGGTTATGAGTCGAGTGCAGTGTCGAGAACGGAGGTTGGGGTGGTTTCTGTACCAGCAACATTGGTGGGGGAACGGAGGTGGAAAGGGAGGGAGGAGGAGGAGGAGAACAGGAGCTTGAGATTTGTAGAGATGGATGAGGCGGAAAGAAGGTCGTGGGTCGTGCGACTCCCACACTCTTTGTTGTCCATTGTTGTTTTTGTGGCTGCGCTTTGCAAATTCCTCTTCAACCTTGTTCTCCCCAGCTTCTCGCTGGAACTCCTACAATGGTCGCTACAGACGACGCAGCAGCAACGTTGTATTTCTTGGATTCTCAATACCCTTCTTGCTTGTCTTTTTGTCCGTCCATTCATCCCAAATGGCCGTGGCCGGCAGCTGACTCAGCATCTGAATCAAGGTTCCGAGATGCGACTTGGCAGAAGTTCCGGACCCCATGACCTGTCCTCGAGCCTCGAGGCTCCGGTGCCACATAGCCTCGTCAAAATATAAACGCCGGTGGCAATTTGTCATCTCCTTACCACCCCAGTTCACCATCATATCAGATAGGAACCTTTCCTTCTATCATCTCGCCTACAGTAGTAAATCCATTGAATGGATTGAATCCCCACACTCAGATGCACCTTCCGTTCCCGTACCTTCGAGCCTACAGTCACCGTGAACACAATAACATATTTCCCTCTAACCACCTACACAAGCTGTAACTGTGGATCCATTCACTAGCGACCCTAAGTAGATAGTGTGCACGAAATTCGGACGTTTTGGAGCAAGTCAAACATGAGGACAACATTTATTGACCGACGACCGTCCACGAACCGGAGTAAATATTCTGCCTCAATTTTGCTCCACAAGTCATCTTATCAAGTCTTTGACAGAGAGTCGGAAGTCCATCGGAATGAAATACCATCCCCATAGGGCCACACATTCACTTGAGGATAGGATATGTCGAATCATGTGCTGATCGGTGTCTTCCACCAAATGATGAACTTGTCGACAAAGCTTGTAAAGCCCGATACAAGGAGAATAGGAATACCCACTATTGTCGTCGTGCGCCAGTACGGGTCTGGCTTCGGAATATAGCGTTCTCATCACTTGTCAAATCCAAGAACGCGATGCGTTTTCCAGTCAAATTGTCCTCAATGGCAAGGTCACGAATGCTCATCTTGCCGTGCGTCTTCAGTGTCATATCATCGTGCACTTACCCACCTTATTGAGGGTGTCACCGCGTGTGTCAGCCTGAACCCCTCGACACATGTGTTCCACGACCTGCAGATGAGCAGATGGCCCTGTCATCCGCCGTCAACTTGTAGGAACAAGACCGCAGGGATTATTGTCCGACGATCTGACACACCTCGGCTTTCGAAACTGCAGCTTTACCGGTGGCAGCCACGAGCCTGTAATATGACAAAGACACACGCGGAGCATGGTTGAATGCGACAGATTTTCTGCCCTGAGTCCTGGAAGTGAAAGCGTAAAAGGCATCTATAGCTCCAGAATACGGTAGACACGCTCAAGTAGCAGGGAAATTGCCAGAAAGATCTAAACGGCACATGGTATATCTCTTCTCAAACTCAAGTTCTGTAATCACCATTGATCCTGACATATTCCTGTGTGAACGAGAAAGCACCATCAGAACACAAAGAAGCAACCACCCAAAAGTGCTGGAAATAGACTGACGTAGCTAAAGTCGCAAGTCCAATACTTGGCTTCACCATCTCCGCCCATGCCAAGGTTCACTTCCACCTCAAGGTCTTCGAGACTCAGGATCTCCTTTGCGCGCACTTCGTCCACCTTCTCCGGCTCGCCGTTCACCAAAACGGGGAGAGGAGCGGTCCCGTCCGACGGAATGAACGTCACGCTCACTTTGGTGGGGTCGATGGTGTGAGGTGCAGATGTTGGGGTTGCGGGGGTGAGAGGGACAGAGCCGGTGGCGGCTAGGATCCGACCCCAGCTGGGTAGAATTGTGAGTAGTCGTAGATCCATGAGGAAGGAATGTCATACTTTGCATCTTCGCCGTACAGGGCGGTTTTGACCAGGGCAGACGTGGATATACGCGATGCAATGCTGTGAGCGTCTTTGTAAGAAGGGGCGCCCTGGGCAGAAATCATGAGGACAGAAGTAGGAGGAAGAAACGATGGTGGTCATACTTTGACGGCTACTGTGACAAATTTCGTTGCACCTTCGCCATCTCGGACAACGAGCTTCGCTAAATCGATAGCAAATTCGGTCAGTTCCTTTTTGAAAACGTCATAACCCTCCTTGTCCGTCTCCTCGTCGATTTCTTGTGCATCGGCAGGGGCAGCAGCGCCGTTTGCCAAGACGATGACCGTGTCATTGGTGGACATGTCGCCGTCGACACTGATAGAGTTGAAGCTGCGGTCGACAGCGTATTGGAGAGCGGTCTGGAGACTCCGGGGGGAGACGGCGGCGTCGGTGAGGATGCACCCGAGGAGCGTTGCGTGTAGCTGGCGAGTGGGGCTCTGTGATGAGGTTACGATGGGACCCATGTCGGGGTGAATCATGCCTGCTCCTTTGTCTATGCCAGCCAGGCGGTACTCGACACCGCCGATGGTGAATACACGTGAACGGAGCTTGGGGAAGGTGTCTGTGGTCATAAACGCTTTTGCGGCACGCTCCCAGGCAGAGAAGTCGGCGCCGAGCGTTGTTGCCTCGAGAGATTTTTGTGCACGTATGCTAGCGACGATTTTGGATATGGGAAGGTTCTGGCCAATGACCCCGGTCGACATGACGAGGGTCTCGTTTTGTGGCTTGCCACCTTTGTGATCCACCGGAGGGAGGAGGGCGTCTGTTTCACGGACCATGGACCATGCATCGTCCATACCCTGGCGGCCGGTGACGGCGTTTGCACATCCGCTGTTGATGACGATAGCACGAGCGCGACCGCCGTTTTCGGTGAGGATGTGGTTGGAGACGAGAACGGGCGGGGCTTTGAAAGCGTTGCGGGTGAAGGAGGCGGCTGCTGAGGTGGGATGGGGGGAAGTGGAGATGATGAGGGCCAGATCGAGCGCAGTGGAGTTCTTTTTCACGCCGGCATGAAGGCCTGTGAGGAGATAACTAGACGGAAAAGAGGTGGTGGGGAGTGGACCATGGTGGTGGGCCTTGGGAGGACCTTGTTTGATGGCGATGGTCGACGACAACCGCCTGAAGACGTGGGACATGTCGATGGTTCAGGTCAGCATTCCCTTTGTTCAAAACTTCGAGCTCAAGTCCCTTCATTCTCATTCAATTTCCGTGTAAATGGCTCACTCAATGAGAGAAACATAAATTGTATTTTCGGACCGACTAGCATGTTCAAAAGAATTGATACACGAACAATCGTCGTGGCCATTGAAAATTGGGACCTACACTGAAGCGGCCCCATCCTCCGTCTCCCATCGCTCCGTTACTCTGTTGGTCGTACGAACACAACTGCAGAGTGCTGCACCTTTGCAGCATCGATGGTGAAGGAAGAATGTCGCACCATCACAAATTTATAGTGGGAAATACGGGCACGTGATCGCCAACGTTTTCTACACTGCGAGTGCAACGGCGCGCCGCGCACTCGATTGAGGTCGCCGACGTCCATATTGATCGTAAGTGTCTTTCCGACGTGTATTTACATCGGATAGATGACTGGGTTGTCCCCGAGGTCGGCTCGGACGCCGTTTGCAAGAAACCCATATGTTGCAGAAAGGATAGCGACAATAAGTTACTAAGTTACCTTCCAGCGAGGCCTTTAAGCAGCCTGCATTGCGATACTCCTGGTCCATTCCATGCCCCAGTCCCTCCCTAATACCATGTTCTCTGTTTTCACTAGGGATGTCGTTGAAGGTGAAAATTGTCTTGCTCTTCGTCAAATGATATTCAATCTGTTTGATAGCTGCGGTTTGGTCTGTCAATGAATCGTGAGTCGAGACTTTGAGGGTCAACTGCTGGTAACGGTGTCTTCATTTACTTCTTTTCTACATAGACACAACGTCAGTAACCTGCAGTTCAAGATTTAGCAGTATCTGAAGAGCCGGGTCTACCCCGACATTGGTCCGTGGTCCTCATCTGTTCTCGAGATGTCGTCTTGATAGTCCTCCTAAATTGTCAACCAGTGAGCTCTGTCCTGGTGACTTTGCTCGATTTTTGGCCGGAGCTTTTGGTTGTTCATCAGAGATGAATTCCAGTGCGTCTCAATCGCGTCGGTAGACCTGTATGCTAACAGTTGTGAGTTTAGGCCTGATCCGAATGGTATCATCGGATTTACAGTGCAACAGCTGCAAGAAGCAGAAGATATTGGTCAACGAGCCTGGATCGTGGGGCATATGCCACCCGGTAGTCCCGATGTGCTGTGGGATCAGGTTCGTTTCTTCAAGAAAGGTTAATAGCATCATGGTGAAGTGTTAAACAGTCCAACTATTTCGGTCAAGTCGTCCAACACTACAAGGACACATTTGCTGATCAGGTTTATGGCCATAATCATCTGGTATATTTGGTATGTTATACTCTGGCCAAACGTTGTGTTCACTGCTCTTTTCTCGCCTAGGACCAATTCCAACTCGCTTATTCGGATTATTTGAACCAAATTGCTCAGAATGCTGTTATTGTTGCTATGATTGCATCGTCGCTGGCGCCAAGGGGTCAGTCGTGTTCTAATTCTCGAACAGGAGGCAATGCTGATCACTCAAAAATATCTGTTTAAGAGGAAACCCTGCATCCAAGATCTATGGTATTAATCCTGATACATGTGAGCCCATGGATGTTCATGTTTACCGCCGTCAATTCCTTGTTATTTGAGAGGGAAACTTGCTTGATTTAAAACAATCGTTACAGCGGACATCGCCAGCGTGTCGTTCCAAACAGAACGTTTGTCTCATCGTGGTTTATAATCCTGCAATTACTCACCTAGCACTCGCCCATTTTTCCCTCAGCTGTTTTGCAGTATTCGCGACACACATGAACCACTTGTCGGTCTAGGCGCAGCCGAGGCGTTCACTCCGACTTTCCAGCATAAAGTCACGGAAGCTTTCGAGACCAATGATAGCGTGTTCCGGCGTTGCAACACTTACTTGAGCCGCGGTATCGAGGTCGCGCCATGCAATGAGACGCTACGATCTGCGGTTTGAGAGCGTTCTGTTTCACGTACCGAGTGTGAGGGTAGGAACATTGCGGACATTTTTTCGAATCTTCCTATAGCCTTCGTGCGTACGATTCTGCCCTTTTCAGATCCTTGTAACAAGCGTTTTGTAGGCAGAGGCAAAGTCCGTTCAACTCGAGGAACGTGTTTGTGAGGTAATTTGAATGAAACTTTCCGATAAAGGATGATCCTTGATTGTGACTATTGCCGTAGCGGTCCCGACGGCGTGGGTGACGGGTCTCAGGGCATACGTACTTACGGATATAGCCTTGTTGTAATCTAAGCTTGATCGGGAGGGCAAGTTTCAACGGGACGGGTGCGTTGGACTCGATACGACGGGACATATTTACAATTTCGAAATGACGCGAGTTAAGGCCCGAAAACACGCCGAAATTTGCAGCTGGGGCTTGAAATCTGGGGATTGAGGAAGCCTCCCGCACTGAAGTATGACTAAGCCCCGGAGAGATAGTCAAAGTGTCCATATGGTCATCTATTTTAAAACTTCATTCATCCTTGACAAGGATCTTCTTTCTGACTCGATAATCTTCCCCTGCTCCAACAGGTGCTTATAGAGGAGGTCAGACGACAAAGTGCACAGGACACCATTCCTCCACAGGCCATGCCTCGGTTCGAGTTGGGAGTCTCGCTCATTCTAGCTGCAAGTGCACTTGTTAGCTCGCTTGTGTTTTATTCCACGCACCAGAAGGAAGGAAAAATTCGATTGTCCACCCATGTCGACGAATCCGAGGATGCGCTACGCGGCCACGATCCGTTCGAAGTCACGACAGCCGTGGACGCTCTAGATGGATACCCCATAGAGCCAGACGCGTTCTGGAACAGGGTGCGTTCAGGTGCTTATTTTCGGGAGAAGAATTAACTAAAATCTGCTAGATGAGGTGGAGAAAAATTGTCATGACGCTATCGCTGGCCGCCATTCTAATTATCAATGCGATATCCCTTGGTTGGATACTGGCCAACAGTGAACTAGCAAATGTTCTCATTTCAGCCACTCACGTCGGCTTCTCCATCTATCTCGTTATTCTGGTTGTTCGCTCCGTCAACCTAGATACCACCCATGCCCACTCTAACTATGTCCTCCACCTGGCGACATTGTCTACATTCGCCGCCGCTTTACTAGGAACAACCGCTATCTTACCCGACACGTCCCCGATTACTAGCGTGTTCACGAAGGATGTACCGGCATTGCGAGCTCTTGGCTATGCTCGACTCGCCCTTTACATACTCGTGGCTTCGATCGCTTTGACGACGCGGTTAGGACCGCCATTACATTACCGTCCGGAGGATATATATTTCGAGAAAACTGTCAGCTTAATAACCAATGTGGCGGATGAAAATGTTGTGGGGATCGTTAGTGAGTTTGTCCAAACCGACCCTTTCTTTTTTTCTCTGATTCTTTTCAAAAGATGCCTCTCCGTTGGAGCATCTGTTGTTCTCTTACACGACTAAAGTCGTGTGGCTCGGAAATATTGCGGCTAGTCTTGAAGTCGGCGACCTGCCGATAGCCCCGGCAGATATGCGTGCTACTATCAACTATTCAAACATGAAACGAGCCATACACGAAATAAAACTCCGCATTGGTCGCTGGTCTCCTCGACCAGGGTCTGGGTGGGGTTTAGCGTATCGTATTCTCAAACTCAATGGTTTCGTCATCGCCGTGATGCTGTCCCTTGCGGCCATCTCTGCCTGTCTTTTCTACACTCCTGCACTCTTCTTGAACCTCTTTGTGTTGTATCTAGAGAATGACGAAGCGAGGCAGGACACCCGATGGGGATGGGTTTACGTTGCCGGTTTATTCTTCTCGAATGTAGTCACTGTCCTTGGTAAGTCCCTGGGTCTCTTGAAGACCGGATCAGATATTCACTATGACTCTATGTTAGTAACTGGTCAACTATGGTCTATTTCCACTACGACGATTCAAGTTCGCTTCCGCATGCAGTTGAATTCCATTCTTTTCGCGAAAACACTTGTACGGAAAGATATCGCATCGTCCACTGCCGCGAAAGGAAATGCCGACGAGGGCAAAGCCGATGAATCCAAAGGAGATAAAGATGAGGACGACTTCTCGAGCAAGGCTCAAATCATGACCTTGATGACAACGGACGTCGACCGAGTCAGCGAAATCGCTTGGCACATGTTCGCCTTAGTCGGTGTGTCCAATTCCTTGAGGGGTTTTATAACGGTTGCGTCATCTGCATTATCATTACAGACTCACCCATTGAGGTCGTGATTGGAACGATTTTCCTGTATCGATTACTAGGTCAGCATTCAGAATACTCATGTCTTTACTACTAATCTAATCCCTATTTGCACAGGGATATCTTGCTTCTTCGGACTGGCTGTGACATGCCTATTCCTTCCTATGAATCATTATGCCGGAAAGGTCATAGTAGGTGCGCATACATGAAGCCCTTCTACTCTTCGTTGCTGAATCATTATCCCGGATAGGTGCTCAAGAAAATTTGATGAAGACTCGCGATGAGAGAGTCGCGCTCATGAATGAAGTGCGTCGTTTGAGTTTTTTGTCTTTAACATATAACAAAGTGTCGAACAGATCCTGGGAGGTATTAGGATGCTCAAGGTCTGTCTTGTGTGTTGTATAATACATTTAGAGGGACTTATCTTCCTCCCAGTTCATGGCTTGGGAACGTAACTTCGAAGCAAAAGTCATGAAGGTTCGCCAGAAAGAATTGAGATATCAGAAGCTTAATTACTCGATTGAGGTCAGTCTTCTTACCTGGAAATGGTCCACGTATGTATGCTGAGAGGAGCAATTTAGATCCTGTTCAATGCTATATGGTAGTCTCGTTTCGCGAGATAGCGGTAAATGGAACTAACAAGATGCATACTTCAGGAACGGCTCACCGATCCTTGTCACTCTTGTTTCATTCTGGCACTTCACCGTCATCCGCAAAGAGTCCCTCACGCCATCCATTGCCTTCACCGCTGTTCGTCATACTCTCCTTTATCCTCGCATATTGAATACTCTGCTGACTTGTTCCGCCCTTAGATCCTCGGTGAATTCAAATTCCTTCCTTGCCCTGGTCCATGTCTCACGCATCTTTATTTTGCCAAGTATTCAGCGAGATGAAGTTTGCTCTAAATGCACTACCAGAAACTTTTATCAATGTCCTCCAGGTAAGATGGAAACCTTATGCCTCTTGTGCTTGACTGATGTCTGCTTGGGTAGAGCTTGGTTTCACTTCGTCGTATCGAGAAATACTTGAATGGCGGCGAAATCGACCCAGTCCCTCCTATTGAACACCAATCAGACACGATGGCTTTCCAATCCTGCACCGTTACTTGGTCCCAAGATCGCTCGCTGGCAAGTACCAGTGCCACGCCATCCGCGGCATCGACACCAAGACATAAGTTCATGCTCATGGATATGAACTTGGCTTTCCCACCTGGGGAGTTGTCACTCATTTGTGGGAAGCTGGGGTCCGGAAAGACACTGCTACTTCTGTGTACGTTGTTACAGTTTGGGACGTTTACTCAGCATTTACACCAGACTCGATACAGCTTTATTAGGCGAATCCGACGTCCTCACTGGACAGGTCGTCAGCCCCCGTTCCCCTCCCGATGCTATTGCTTCTTTTGCCGGCGTCCATGTCGCCAAGAAAGACTGGATCGTTAAAGGAATTTGTGCCTATGTGCCACAGGTGAAATCTGAGCGACGCTTGGGAAGATGATAAAACTGACATCGTAACATTAAGGCCGCCTGGCTGCGCAATGCCTCCATCAAGGGTGAGTGTAAGAGTTTCGGGTTTTACTTCGTAATTTGACCTTTCATGCAGATAACATTCTCTTCAATTTGCCTTATGAGGAAGAGAGATATCAGAAAACACTAGAAGTGCGAAAGACCCTGCCTTTGCCGATTCATCTACCGATACCGTTGATTTCAGGTCTGCGCATTGATCAGTGATTTGGAAATTCTGGAGGATGGAGATGAATCTGAGATTGGAGAACGGGGGGTGAGTATTTCAAAAGTTTCCACAGCGGTCGGTATCTTACTTGCTTTTAGGTCAATTTGTCTGGTGGCCAGAAGGCTCGAGGTGGGCTACTATTGACAGAAACAAAATCGCGGTGGACTGATGACTTCCTTTAGTGTCGTTGGCACGAGCTGTCTACTCACGTGCTTCAATTCTACTTTTGGACGATGTACTTTCTGCTGGTGCGTTAACAACACAGATGAACATCTGTGTCATTCCTCATCTTGATACAGTGGATGCCCATACTGCCCATCACCTCTATCACCAATGTTTGAAAGGCGAACTTATGGAAGGGAGGACTGTCATTCTAGTCTCGCACCATGTGCAACTCTGCGCAGCCGGAGCCAACTATATCGTAGCCCTTGATAACGGACGAGTGCAATTCGCTGGCGATTACGAGGCGTTTCGAGGCTCTGGTATCATCCGAACACTCGTTCAAACTACGGATGCAGTAGATAGCAAGAAAGAAGATGTACTGGAACAGATCCTCGACCCAGAATCCTCGACAAGTTCGACGGTTGCTGCCTCTACTCCGGACGTCAAGGTGGACAGGAAACCACCTCGAAAACTCGTCGAAGAGGAGAAGCGCGCCGTGGGGCGCATTGGCCGCGACGTGTGGAAGACGTATATCTTGGCCTGCGGAAGTGGCTGGTTTTGGACATTCCTGATAACTGTCCTAGTTGTTGCCTCCCTCAGCCCCGTGTTCGAAAATGGATGGCTAAGGTTCTTACCCACGATCCTCGTCTTTCTTTTGGTTTGCTCAACTTTTTGCCCCAGATATTGGTCCAATCGGACTCTTGAGGGTGATTCCGGAAGTCCTACATTCTATATTGCTGTGTATGCTGCGATTTCGACCGCAGGTCTGATAATCACGACCATCAGGTGGTTCATCCTCTATGATGGTTCAATCCGTGCTTCCACTGTGTTATACAAGAGACTTCTCGAATCCGTCCTTTTCGCCAATATCCGGTTTCACGACACCGTTTCTCGCGGCCGCTTGCTGAATCGTTTTGGAAAAGACTTTGAAGGTTCGCAGCCGCCATTGTTTCTTTTGTCGTTTGAAATGCTTAAAACCGTGATAGGCATCGACAGCAGTCTAGCTGACAACTTTGGTCGCAGTCTTATATATGCTCTTTCTGCCGTGACCACGCTAGTGACGGTCAGCGTGGTTGGAGGGCCTCTGTTTATTCTCGCTCTATCTATTTTGGGGGTGGTGTACTACAATGGTGGGTTTTTCTTTCCAGTCATGGTGGGATACTAATTTCCGTGGCCTCCTAGCTGCCAAGGTATAATATATATCCAACTTGTACCATAACTTCACCTGACCGATTTGCAAGATCTACGGGCAAACCTCAAGAGATATGAGACGTTTAGGTGTGCTTTAAGTCATTGCAATCTTCATCTATACGAATCCTAAACATGTTTATAGATTCTGTAACTCGGTCGCCTCTATATTCCATATATGGTGAGACTATCGCGGGAGTGACTATAATCAGAGCCTTTGGCGCATCCTCCAAGTTTCTGCGAGATATGCTTCGCTGCGTTGATACCGTAAGTCACTATTTTGGTGCGAAAAGCATGCTCACTTTGTTGTTAGAACTCCAATCCTTATTATTGGATGTGGGGAGGTATTGTAATTCCATGCATGTTCCCACCCAGCTACTCACAATCCTATAGTAAACAGGTGGCTTTCTGTGCGCTTCAACTTGCTGTCCTCTGCGGTTGTCGGTGCTACTGCCGTCGTGGCCTTGATCACACCAAGCATTACTGCTTCATTTGCTGGATTCGCCTTGGCCTTTGCATCGACTGTCACCAATGACCTACTCTTCATGGTTCGCCGTTTCGTCGGTCTCGAACAGTCTATGGTGAGTCAGGTCAAGGTTAATCACCTCATCTCTGTTCCCCTGACTGTTGACGTATATCAGGTCGCGTTGGAGCGTGTCAAGGAGTATTCGGAACTGAAACAGGAACCCCCAGAATTCCTCGAACCAAGACCACCGGCGGAATGGCCCTCTACTGGTGTCATCGACTGCGAGGATCTCGTCATCCGCTATGCTGTTCGTATCCCGTTTTTAAGCTCGATTTCATCCGATTTTTACCTTCCGTCGACCAGCCTGAATTGCCTGACGTTCTGCATAAATTGAACTTCAGCATTCGGCCGGGTGAAAAGGTACGCGTAGCTGTATTTAGCAGACGCCATGTACGACTAATTTTTGGAATTAGGTGGGGATTCTAGGACGAACAGGTTCAGGGAAAAGCACGCTTGCCCTTTCTTTCTTCCGCTTTGTGGAGGCTACGGAGGGCCGCATTCTCGTGGATGGGATTGACATTGCAAAAGTCGGACTCACAGATCTTCGCAGTAGATTGACGATCATCCCTCGTACGCGTTCTAGCACTCGATGAGATTGGATTTCCTCATGCTCTATTTCAGAGGATCCCACCATCTTGAGTGGGACATTGAGATCAACATTAGATGTGTTTAATGAATACACAGATGCAGCAATTGCAAGTTGGATCTGCCTTTTTTTGTTTCTCAGCTCACTCATTATCGCTTAGTTCGAGGCACTTCGTCGTGTGCATCTAATACCTCCAGAAGGCACGCCTGCAGAGGACCGTGAAACGGTGAACGAGAACGTTTTCCGCAATCTGGATTCTACAGTTTCAGAAGGCGGAGAGAACTTTTCAACAGGGTATCGGTAACGGTTTCTTGTGGCGTTTGCCTGCTAAATCCTCTTCCAGGGAGAAACAATTACTTTGCATGGCGAGAGCAATACTCAAAAGGACGAAGGTTCTCGTTATGGATGAGGTAGGTCGATTTTCGTCTATTGGCTTGAATGACTCTCAACGCTTCGATTTAGGCAACAGCAAGGTTTGTCATTGAAACTCTCCACGCGGATAAATATCCTGATTTGCGCTGCAGCGTCGATTACGCAACAGACGAACTAATTGGAAAGACAATTCGATCGTAGGTCAATGGTTTGGCGTCAAAAGCATTCCACTCAAAAGTCTGCTTCAAGGGAGTTCGCTGAGAGCACTATTCTCACCATTGCCCATCGCTTGCGCACGGTTATTGACTACGATAGAGTAAGCAAACTCTCTATGCCTCGGAAGAGCGACTAACGGTATCCTTTCCAGGTCATGCTGCTAGACCAAGGTCACATCGCAGAGTTTGATCGGTAAGTAACTTAGATATAAGGACCACCCCTCGGTACCAATCTAACCGACTTTATCTAGACCATCGGTGCTCCTCCAAAATTCTAACTCAAAATTCCACGCATTATGCAAAGCCACTGGTAAAGACGAGTTTGCCACACTCAAGAAAATGGCAGGCGTGTGATCAGACGAAATCGGGTTCATCATCATTTCACGTCATGTTGCATGGTTTTCCTTAAGGACTTACAGTAGTGATTTAATTCGTGATTGCACATTGGTCTTCCTTGAGATTGTGTGATATGACCAGAAAACGATCATCGCAACTACTTCATGCCTGCTACCGAGAGTCCAGGAAAAGGATATTTATTTTGCGAGTTGCGGTTCTTCGCTTGCCAAGTGTGCCGGGCTCAGAGGCGATATATTGTGTGTGCTAATGTTGGAAGGTTTGAAGGTTTGATCCTGGCGGTGACATTCGCAGCAATCCTGCATTCTGTAACACTAATTTAGCTCAACACGCGACGTTAACGATTATGGTGCAATTTTACTGCAACGTGAACGGATCATCCTCGAGCTCCTTGTGCATCGCTCAATAATAACCGGATGTCGCGTCTCTCTCCCTTCTGTCGGCCAGTACTGCCAATCCACCATCTGCTTTTTGAATTGCCATCATGGGAAAGGCACTGTCTAAACACCCGGAGTCCACTTCATGCATTTCTGATCGGCAGTATTTGATCGATATCCCGGTCACCATTTTATATGTGAGTTCCTGTCCTGCGAAAGTTCTAAGCGCCACGCCATCCTCGTGTCAAAGGTGGACCTTATCTTTATGGCAAATATTTCTCGAGGATTTCTCTTTTGCCTCCGCCGACGTTCGCATGATGTCAGGTGTTCAAAGGATTTCACAGTCCCCTCGCGCGCGGAAGTTTTGGGAGGACTCAATAGTAATTCTGATCGGGCGGAGAGGCTCCAGGCATCGATCTGCAAGCGTGAACGGCTTATCCTCCATACCTGGGCGGTTTATCTAGAATATCCATGAGATTCCTTCTTTGTCAAACAGTTCCCCCACCCTACCATGGTCCCTGTCGTGAACTGTATATCTCCCCGCGGTAGAGGGAATGTGATGTGGCGTGTGCCGCGGAGTCACAATTCGTGTAGTCAATCAAAATCTGTCGGGCCGTCTTCGATCGCCCTCATACTGGGGTGGCTTGATAGGACCGCTTTAAGCCCAGATGAATTATCTTGAGCAAGACGGCATCTCCCGCCTACGGCCCGATATTTCCAAAGGCTACTGCTCCAGAGGGCGTTTCATGAGGTTCATCCCTGAAGGCAGCCTGAAAGGAGAACCCCTATATTCAGGCTTTCTAGGTTGCGTACGATTAGTTAATAATGCCCAGAGATCGACGTCGACACCTTTAAATTGTCACTTGACCTTATTTATAACTTCAAACAGCACCGAGCGTTTAACGGGGTACACGTCGCTCAGAAGACCACACTTCACTGAACCATGCTCCTTCCGGTGATGCTTTTCCAGTGGAAATTCACAAGTCTTAAGTTCGGGCCGAAGAGATAGTTGGCCGCAGCGACGCGTAGGGTCAAAATCAAATTACAACGTGATGCCCAGAGCTTGAACTTGAATGTTGGCTCACACGAAAAAACCAGCTGATACTCCAAGACCGTTCAAGCGAAGGACGCTGTACGGAACGCTCCAGTTTGCCAAATGCTGAACCGTTGATTGAGGCGCTATCGTATAGCGTCAAGATGATAAGTTAGCCGCATCAACGCCCCATCCACCCCTAAAATGATACTGATAAGTGACCGATCACAGATCGACCGAGAGATTTCGCTCACTCCATCCACTACCAATAATTCTCCGCAAACATACTGGCTGGCTTTGCTTGCGAGGAACACGACTGGTCCTGCAAAGTCTTTTGGATCCCCCCAACGCCCTGCAGGTATCCTTTCCGAAATCTGACGAAGACGCACAGGATCGGCAAGTAATTTCTCATTCCTGGATGGGACGTGAGCAAGAAAGGTATCCGAGCTCCCGAAAAGCACGGGATTCGTAGGAGTGGACGGAAGGGAGGCCAATACGGGAAGTGAAACGGAATTGGTACTTACATATCCGTGGCGATATAGCCGGGGCAGATGGCGTTCACCTGGACATTGTGTTGGCTCCATTCATTGCTGAGGGCCTTGGTTAGCTGTCCGAGGGCACCCTTCGCCGCCGCATAGGCCGGGACAGTACTACCACCCTGGAAGGTAAGAAGTGAACAAAAGTTGATGATCTTTCCCCGCCTAAGGGGCACCATGTGTCTTCCTGCGGCCTGGGAAAGGAGCCATACCGCTTTCAAATTCACATTGAGGACCTGAGAAGGATCAGAATTGAACTTCAGCGTGTTGCATTGAGGTTGATTTAGTAATACATCATCCCAATCACTCTCGGGGAAATCGAGGCTCGGTGATCTCCGTTGGATGCCAGCACAATTAACGAGGGTGTGGATTTGTCCTTGCATGACTTGGAGCGCTTTCTGGAAGACCTGCTGCGCGGCCTGCAAATCACCCAGATCGCAATATACAACCTCCGCAGAGGCTCCAAGTGCGCGGATCGCATTCAAAGTTTCAATATTGGGCGACTTTCCGGACTCAAGAGGACGTTGAACAAGACAGATGGAAGCGCCCGCCTCTGCGAGAGCGATGGCACAAGCAGCACCGATACCTGGCCCAGGTAAGAGGAATGCAACGCGCGAAAATGAGAACATACCGCGGGTCGCGCCTGTGATGAGGACGTTCTGACCTGCGAGAGAAAAGAGATTGGGCGATGGCACGGGTGGTGTTGGGTCCATTTATGCGCTCTTTAGGATTAATTCCAAGACGCTTAAAGAGGTGTTCGAGGATCGGGAGTCGGTCCGCCGATCCGGGGGTGTCCACGGCGGTCGATGAAATTACGACATCAACAGAATGTGTTTCTCTTTGAACCGACAGCTCTTGCGAAAAAGGGTCCATCCCGTCAGTAACGCTTGTCCCGGTAGCTCGGTCCGCGCCCGATCTCCTGAGGTGCGGACTGGTTCATTTAAATACCCTCATACCATCCCTCCAATTCTCCGTTCCCTCCTCCCAACATGTCCCCTATCGCCCTCCCCTCGAACAAAGTCGCTGTCCTTCACGCAGCCAAAGACCTCCGCATCGAGGAGCGTACTCTCTGGCCCCCCATGGCGAACCACGCTCAGGTCGCCGTTGTCTCCACCGGACTTTGCGGAAGCGACCGTACGTCTCCTCGTCGTGTTTCACCCCCAAACCCTTAACGCGTCTTCCAGTGCACTACTACGCCCACGGCCGTAACGGCGATTTCGCTCTAAGGGCTCCTCTCGTTTTAGGTCATGAAGCAGCCGGAATAGTTACCGCCGTCGGTCCCGGTGTCAAACACCTCGTCCCTGGTCAACGCGTAGCTATCGAAGCTGGCGTGTATTGCAAAACCTGCGACTTTTGTCGAAAGGGGAGATATAACCTGTGCAAGGGGATGCGGTTCTGCAGCAGTGCCGCCGTCTTCCCACACGCGGATGGCACACTACAAGGTCGTATGAACCACCCCGCCTTTGTCCTTCATCCGTACGGCTATATTCGCGTTGATTTAAACCCCTTCTGACATGCCGGCTATTAGCCTCCCCGATAGTTGCAGCTTTGACCAAGCTGCCCTCGCCGAGCCGCTCTCGGTCATCATTCACGCGTCCCGCCGAGCCAATGTCGCACCCGGTCAAAACATCCTCGTCTTCGGCGTCGGCACAATCGGGCTTCTTGCTTGTGCCGTCGCGAAATTTCTCGGTGCTGCGCGTGTCGTCGCAATAGACATCAACCGAACCCGGCTAGATTTTGCAAAAGCAAACGGATTCGCATCACGTACATTCTGCCTGCCTCATGGGGACAAGGCCAAAACGACCGATGAACAGCTTCGGCGCGCAAAGGAGAATGCCCAGGCAGCCCTGAGCGAGTTTGACGTTCCTACAGGATTTGACGTCGTCTTCGAATGCACGGGTGCAGAACCCGTTATCCAGATGTCCATACATGTAAGTGACTCATTATGACCCTTTCCTTCCCACCTTTCTGATACCATCATCGTCCAGACCGCAATTGCCGGAGGCAAGGTCATGCTGATCGGTATGGGGACACGCAACGCCGTCCTTCCCCTCTCGAGTGCGGCCCTGCGTGAAGTCGATATACATGGATCTTTCCGCTACGCCAACACCTACCCTGAAGCCCTGCGATTGCTTGCCACAGGGAAACTGAAAAATATCGAAAAGCTCATTAGCCATCGCTTTCCACTCACTCAGGCTAATCGTGCGTTCGAACTCATGGCGCGGGGGCAAGACGAGAACGGAAACATGGTTCTCAAGGTTATGATCGATGCTCCGTGATGCCTCGTACCTGTTCCCCCCCTGTTCTAGCTTATCTTGGACTTTTGTAGACATTTACCCTTCTTCCTTGTATTAACACTATCCCACCTCAACGCGCGCCCCTGCACCTTCTTATTTGCTAGCATTATCTCTCACATCACCATTATTGTACTATCACTACCGCAATGCAAAACATCTTTGATCGGGCTCGCATCGAATACGGTCTCAATTCACACTTTCACTTCGCGTAAGTATGGTGCGTAGTATGCTAAGGTGCTAAGGAAAGTGCTCTCCTCATTGTGAGTTATGTAAGGTTTGCATTCTACAAATTGACGTCCATGGGACCATTCCATCTCATCAAAATGGTTCGCTTACCATTCCAAATCGAGGTTCAAGTGGATATATGCGGCAGGACTCATGGATGAAATGGACTGAGCGGTTTGAGCCGGCGGGGTCGTTCCTACCAATTCCAGCTCCGCCTTGAGTCGTGGATCCGGAAGAGTGAAAGCGCAAATTTTTGGGGTACTCACCCTCGGAAACGAACCTGAGCTGGCGATATGTATATTTGCCTTGCGAGGAGGTCACCCATGCGGTTTGCATCTGTTCATATCCGAACACGAGGCGACGATTGTTGGTCTGATTTAGACATTGATCTTCCCTATGTGGGGCCGTGGGGTCCAACTAAGCAATGCAGCCTTTCCAACTGGGACCGGTGACGGCTACCTAATATTACTTGCCCTGTAGCAGGAAACCGGCGCGGGTCTTGCTTGCCTGACATGTGCCATCCTATTTACAGACCAGAGGAGTCAGTATGCAGCCAGATATATCACAAACAATGAACGTGGCCTAGTGGCGGTGATTGCTATTTAACCTCGACCCCTTCGTATTTTTCCAGAAACTGGGAAAAGTTCTACTCTGCGTTAGCCCTGGGCCCGTAAGCGGCCAGCGACGCAGCCCAGGTCCACCTACCCGCAGGCGAACATGTTCGCTCGCGGTCACCCCGCAGCCTACGATTGCAAGAGTATCTATGACTTATAATTAGGGACCGAAAAGCGCCGAAACGGATCAGATTGGAACAACACCAAGAAAATCGTTGTCAAACTACTGCGGGGTGATTTGTGCCGGGATACTGCTACCGGTGCATTTGTCAAGCACTTCCACTTCCAAACACGTCCTCATGAGTCAGCATGTATGTCATCGTGACGCTGAGCCACGTCCTGCATTGCTGTGTGGAGCCAGCGCCACCGTAATGGCTCTAGTGGAGAGATAGTGGACCCGTGTGAAGACACTATTGGGATGGGGGAGCTTTCATTCAAGCTTCCAGTCAGATCTTCAGGTTCCATGCAAATCCTCGGACCCGGTTAACAACCCTTATCGCAGGAGGCGCCCCATATCACCACAATCTGAAATCGCCTCTTGGAGGTTGGTAGAGAATGACGGGAAGGGGGGCATTGGAGAACGAAGACATTGGGGTGTCATCATGAAGGTACGAACATGCTTTGTTTTTTCGCTTCTGGAGAAACATGTAGCCAGCGGTGGAGTGATGGGTAATTGGTGGTTTACCGAACGACTGAACGACGCCACGGGCGGTCGTGGTTTCTTGAGGTCATTGCGCATGTTCTGTATACTCCTTTAGGAGCTCTGACCTACAAACTACTTCCTTGACCGCGACGGGTTGATTTCTTTGGGAGGTACAGCGGCGTGGACGGATTAGGCAATAGGGTGATCCAAGAGAGCGCTCACACATCGGTAAGTGGACGGATCAGGATTGCGTCACGGGTCATCCGGACGCAAGGGTATCAAACACAGCGCCAGCGGCTTTTGGATAACTTAGCATCGCGATAGAAGGCGAGGTGGTTCTTCGCGGTGTTGATTCCGATTATGACCCTGAACGCCGTAGATGAGCCTGCGTAGCGAGATGGTGGATGGCAAAATCATCCATTGTAGATAAAAGGGGATGGAGCATTACATCGGACTTTGCCGGCACCAGTCTCCAGATGGGATGTGTGGAAAGGGACCAAGTTGAAGGTATGGCCGATTTTCAGTGTCAATGATAGCAAGGCCCATGGGTTGTCGGCCGATAATGATAAGACCTGTTTTCCCCACCTTCCTCTTTCGATGTAGAGATCTGGAAAATGTGATCATCCTACAACAAACCGAGATAAGAGGACGAACCCACACGGCTAGATCGTCGTGAGGGGAAAACACGGGTGCATGCCATGATGCAAGATGGCATCCTTGGGATCAAAGGGGGCTGCTTCAGGACCTTCCTTCGAAAGCTGTTCTTCCTGGCCCAATCTTGTAGAGCGGCGACAAAAACATCCGGGTAAACCTTTGGCTAAAAGCATCTGAAATTCTTTCCGTTTCTCGGTTTCGGGAAGGAGGCTGCAACCAATCATCGGTCCCAAGTTGAGACTGATCTTGAGGTGGACGATGGACGCATGGAGGGAAACCTTGAATGCTTTCGGAACAATTACTGCATGGGCGAAATCAACAGTGGTGATGAACACAGATAAGCAATATTTCCAAAACACTTCTCAAAAGTTTCATGTTCTTACGTGCGCATCGCATATAAAGCCTCCCCCATTTTTGTGGGCTTGAAAAATATTTTCCCAAAAGCAGCGCAATGGTTATAAAATACGCAACGATATCGACAATCAGTTAAGATTGATATGATGCCCAGCGGCCATCCAGATTCTGCAGTGCACGTTCCTTGAATCCTGTCCTGCGAAGGGTCACATGGACAGGAGTGAGGAGTCCAAGGTAACGTAGTCGACCCACCCAATATCATATCATATCGAGATGCCGAAGGCTGACGTTGATAAGCAAAACCTTGACAGCTAAAGCCAGGGCCAGGGGTGCATTCTGCTAGACATTTAAATAATTGGTTAGGAGACTCGGGCGGCAGCGAATGCCCCAGTGGCGTGATTTGCACATTTGGATCGTCATGAGAGTCTATCAAAAAGTACTGGAGGTACCAGCAACCACTATTCAAAACGGTCAGCATGTACTCGATTTCCTCAGTGATGAATGCGCACCCATCCTATGTCGAAGCCCAGTCTTCATGGCCGTCGTCGGAACGGTGCTTGGACTTGACAATTGAGAGAGAGGGGGGGGGGGGGGGCATTGTTGTATCACGGCATATGATGGTATGGGAAAGAGCCTTTTCTGAAAAAGGCTCTTTCCCCCATCCTCCTACATAAATGGATTTGCACCGAGATCTGTCGCTCATAGCGGCGCCAATGGTCAACCAATCCGATCTGCCATTCAGAACCCTTGTCCGCAAGCATGGAGCCACCTTGACCTACACCCAAATGCTCATGCCTGACAGACTTTTGAATGACCAGCAATACCTCGAACATCATCTACGTGATTTGACTCTCGATTCACCCTTGGGTCATCCAGTGGTCGTCCAGCTTTGCGGGAATAATGTCGAGACTATCGTACAGGCCGGTCGAAAACTTCAAAATTATTGTGACGGAATTGGTACGTCGCGTACGACATCCTGACAGACAACTAACCAGCTAAACTCTCGCAAGTACTATAGATTTGAATCTCGGATGTCCTCAAGATGCCGCACGAGATGGTCATTACGGTGCCTATCTCCTTGGTCAGAAAGATTGGCCACTTGTCCAGTACATCGGTACGACCAATCTTCCATATTGGTGCCTTTTTTCTTCCCTGACTGCTACAATTGACCTATTCCAGTATCCGGGATGTCCCATTCCTTCAACGTTTCAGTCTCAGCGAAAATTAGACTCTGCCAACCCGTTACCAGAACCGTTGATCTGGCACTACGCCTCGAAACATCCGGCGCATCTTGGGTGACATTGCACGCACGGACTATTTCCGCACGCCGCCGACGGCAAGGTGCTGCCGACTTGAGTGAAGTCAAGACTCTAAAGGAGGCTTTGGGCGTCCCAGTGATTAGCAATGGCAACGTACGGGTCTGCAGTGATATTCAAGACAACGTCGCATATACTGGGGCAGACGGAATAATGGTTGGTGAGACCCTCCTGGGTAACCCCTGGTACGTTTTAAATCGTCTTCGTTCAAGTGGATACTTACCCACCTCCCCTTCAGCATTTTTGAAGGCACACTACCGGACCCCGTCGACATCTCATTAGAATACTTGGATTTATGTCGTCAATTCCCTGACACTGCAACGATACAGACAGTTCAAACTCACATCAGACATTTCATTCAATTTCAATGGTAAGTTGTGTTGTTTCTTTTGCACCTAAGCCCACATCCAAATCATATTCGAAAATAGCGGACGACAGCCATGGTTCCGGAAATTCCGTGCCTCACTGACTGCGACCAAGTCCCTGGATGACATGGATGCGCTTCTTGGATTCAACGTTGAGCGTTGGCTTGGCAAGTCTCCTAGGGGTACGGGAAATATTAGTGCCGTTGATAATGAAGAAGGGAAAGCTCCAAAAGAACGGCGATGTTGAACTGGAAGGAGAGACGTGCCTGGCCGAGCGCCCATAATGGTTGGATAAGCTCCGTCATGCCTTTCTTTGTCTTTCCCCAGAATAGCAAGATCTTCAAGTCTCCCATCTTATCTATACACGGAAACTCGAACCCGGTGACGCGTCCTGCCGAAGAAATATTGGCATCGTCATCTATTCCCCTCTTGGACGACGCCCTTCGGAGACGCATTAGGTTAATCCAAACCCACCACTCACTTGAGGTCGCCGAGGTCATATATCCTTGCAGGATCTGGGGGACATATCTGTCCTTAGTGCCCGCCGAGGCACGGATACATTAAGGGAACTCTTTCTCGCGTTCTGTTAGTAAGTCTCTCAGGACGATGTCTCTTTACCGATGGTCGCAGAATGGGTAGCTAGCGCTGTCGGAGTTGGTACTCTATCCGTTCTCTTCAAGGTTCAATTATCGTTATCGCCTCAGTATCCGAGTTACAAGAATGGATCGATGACCATGTGAATGGCAGTAGTCAAGATACATGCATACATACATAGCAAATAAATGTTTGTCCGTCCGTCTAAATACACATCGTATTCACATCGTCAACACGTCAACCCGTCTCAACCTCCCGTTATCTCCTCTCTGCAAAAAGGTGAACGCACACATACATCAGTGAAGAGAAGAATGTCAGAACAAAAGAAACCAGTTACATACTCTGAGGAGCAATAACCGACAATCGTCCATCATGACATCCGTCACTTCAAACATTTCCTCACTTACCACCTCCACATATGGCAAGCAGCTCACGATGTCATGCTTAAACACACCCTTGACCAATGTCGTTGAAGGATCCGTGACAGCCCGCGGTTCGTTCCAGTTGGCCTTGTGCTTTCCCTTTCTGTTGTTTCCTCCTTGTTCCTCGAGACACTCCATGACAGCGTAGGGATTGTAATCCCGCAGACGGATGAACCGCCATTGGAGGGGGGGCTCCCTAGGATCAGTGTTGTTATTTTCATTAGCATTGGTCGCAGCATTGACGCCCGCATTCCCATTCGTTCCGCCTGCGTTTCCATTCAAAACGGCCGCCCCTGCGCCAACGCTCACCAACGACTCGCTCTGCGATGCCGGTGACACCTCACCACTACCAACGTTACTCTCCGGAACCCCTGGCTCCGGAACTGGGCCTGTTCCCATCCTCGTCCTCCGCTGCGGAAACACAGGCGAAAACAATGTCGACCTCCCCATCTTCTCCAAAGTGACGCTCTCCACGGTCCGCAGCCCATAGATCGAGTGCTGCCAGTCTGTGCTCAGACATTCCTGGAACCAGCGCGTGCTCTGTGGGCCCCATAGCGCCCACGGGATGTGCGTGGGGGTCTGGATCGGGATCGGTGTGTGCGTTGAGAAGCCGTACGCGGCGGGTACGGATGTGGAGGCCGGCGATGGCGAGGGGAATGGTGAAGGGAGGGGCGACATAGGGGAGTAAGAGACGAAGTGGGGGTGAGGCTGGGCTTGAGGGCATGGTAAAGGTGTGATGGGGTCGGAAGTGCTGTGGGACGAAGATGACAACCCAGTAGGGTACACCTCTAAGTAGGTGGGAAGTGTTGGCGATGTTATAGTTGTTGGCAGTGGAGCCCTTTCATTGCAGGGTTGCGCGTCGATATCCACGTCTGGCAGTTTTCTGCAAGGTTTTAAAGGACTTTTTTTCGATGACGACCGTTTTAGCCATTCAGGACGGGGATGAAGGAGTGTCCGGAGGTTTACAAAGAAGACGAAGCAATGAACGCGGTGATCGTGTTGCTCATCATTTGAAGGGTTGAAAATGTACAAACAGCATGCGTGGATGCGTTCGTTAGGGTTGGGATAGTATATCTGCTGTCCTTCCCCTAGAGGAGGGTCGTTTCTAGGGTAATGTTGAGGAAGTGAACCCGGAGCAGGGTTGCTGCTCATGGTGATGTACCAGTACATGTATCCTTCAGCCAGTGGAGGAAAGGCGTAGCTCACTTGACATATGGGAATTGTCGAAGGCGTGATGGGATTGTCAAAGGTGTAGACTTCGAAATTGCCAGTTGGCCGGACCAGAAGGAAGGCCTCTGAGGAAAGGAAGGTAAAATCGTCGATACCCGTGATGCGGGCCATTTTACACTGAAAAAAAGCAACTCAGGAATGAATGGAAGGAGCGGAGAGATGGGCTGACAGGATGGTGAGGGTTATTTAGCCAGTCCCAGAGTTCCAGATGTGCTCCAGTGCTATCATGAACTTCTTTGACAAGGAGTGCAACCAGCGGTCCTGAAACTTGTACACGCACGGCGGCGATGAGATCGGCATTCTGTGGAACATGAGAGGGTTTGAGCAGGCAAGGCAATATGGGCAGCGTTGCTTTGGGATGAGGCTGGTTTGTGGACAACGTGCGTAGATGTAGGTCGTAGACATATCCTGATCTGGAAGTTACGTATTAGAGCCGCGTGGGTGTCCAACGGGTTAGCCCACTCACCCTGGGGTGGCCAATGCAATTAGTACCAAAAGATCTTGTGACGGATCCATAGTGAAGTCGATGATCGTTATATCGAGCATGGAATGTGTCCATGTTTTCAAGTCGGAAGATGCAGCCGAGATAGGGTCTGAAGACGGGAGTTCCAGGAAAGAGATTGACGCAGTAATTTTATGGTCGTCTTCTTTTCCGTTCCCGTAATAACCCCCCACGAACTCATACACCGAGCCTGTCGGTGGGAGTTTCAGCTTATATCTCCCATTCCAGGACAGCTTCTTCCAAGCCTGTTCGCGATCCCGCAAGAGTCTCAGGCGCGAAGCATAGGGCATCTTGTCAGATACTTGGAGAATCGAGACCATCCTGCGCTTCGCGAGTTCAACTGCATACTGCAGCTTGCTCGAGTCATTGATGACTTTTCGCAAATCCTTTGCGACCTATTGTATTCGAGTTGAGGTGACGAACTGAAAGGAAGGGAAATGGACGACTGACGAGATTGCAGTGGATCAGGTCGCAGGTGTCGAGGAAAGTCAAGAGATGGGATATGATCTCGACGGGGAGGGCGAGGAGATGGAGCGCGCGGAACATGGCGCGGAGAACAAACTGCCAGAGTGTCCACGTGACGAGGAGCGTTGAACATGGCGACCGCCCACAGATCCTCTGCTTCGTTTTCTGAATCCAACGATGGAAGACAATCCATAGACAGCGACAGAAGTGCAGAGACATCCTCTCCAGTCGCTCCCATCGGCACCAATGGGCACATTTCCCCATCAGACGAGGACGACCTCGATCCAGTAGCTAAACTCCAGAGGGAGCTCGAACGCACGAGAGAGGAGAAGGATACCCTGGCCACACAATACCGCAATCTTCTCGCAAAGCTAACAACTATGCGAACCACACTGGGGAATAAACTCAAGCAAGACGCCGTGCGAACTGCACCCCTCCCTGTCTGTTCTGTTCTGATTTATCCGCGTAGGAAGAACTCGACCGGCAGGAACAACTGGTACAGCAACTGACGGTCCAGAATGAGGACCTCACGTCCACCGTCGAAACCCTGAAGGAAGAGCTCGTCGCATCCCACCAGGAATCCGAACACGCATCCCGGGAGCTCGACTCAATACGCAGCCATCTTTTCGAGGAAAGTGCGCAGGAGAGTCTCCTGCGCGAACGCGAGCTCCGTGAAACTCAAACTGAACTCGAGCGCTCCCGCCTCGAACGCGAAGAATGGGAGCGCATGGCCCTGCAAGAGAGGACGCTTGTCGATGACCTGAGGACTACCGTAGAGACGTTCAAACGAGAGCTGGACATGGAAAGAGACGTCCGCCAAGTGGAGACTACCCTGCTGCAGGTAGAGAAGGAGAAGACGACCAACCTTCAATCAGTTTTGCAAGACTTCCAGGCTGGTATGTTACGTCTTCTCCCTCCGACATCGACATTGTCTGTTTTATGGCTGGCGACGTCCTGACGCTTGATAGCCAAGGACCATGAACTGCGTCAGGCAATCAAGGAACGTGATTCTCAGCTTATGGAGGTTACACAATCACTCGCTGAATTCAAACATCGAGCGTTGACCTCTGAGGTGAATTTCGCTTCGCTTGATTCATGACCTATCCTGACCACTGAATTAACCCCAGCAAGAACTTGAAGAGTCTCGAGCCACCGTCTCCCGAACTCAAGAACTCGAGAAGGAAGTAAAAGAGAAGAACCTCCTCATTGGAAAGTTGCGACATGAAGGTGAATACCACATCCCGTTTATTCCACAAGTTCTGCCACTACCCAATTTGCATCACTCTCTCTGTAAAAGCCGTTATAATCAACGAACACCTGATGGAAGCCCTCCGCCGCCTCCGCCGCACTGCATCGGAAACCAATGTCGACCGGCGGCTCGTGACAAACGTCCTTCTCTCCTTCCTCTCCACTCCCCGCGCCGACCCCAAGCGCTTCGAGATGCTGACCCTCCTCTCTTCCATTCTCTCCTGGACTGACCCAGAGCGCGAAAAAGCTGGTCTACAGCGCTCCTCGTCATCTCTCGGACCTGGCGTTGGTGGCGTGGGACTGACTCCTTCGCCATCCTTCTGGTCGAGGTCGAATAGTCATTCACCGGGAAAACAAACTATGGATTTGGAAAAGACCGACGAGACCGAGGTCCGCAGATTTCTCCGTTCCACTCTTTCCAATATATGAACAACCTTCTCTCTCGTTTCTAGTCTTTCTCTCGCCTTTGGGTCGAGTTTCTCCTCACGGAAGCCGCTGCAGGCGAAGGACTTCCTCGCAGCAGTGGCTCGCTTCCTGGGACACCGACGGCGGCAACCTTTCTTTCTGCGGCAGGGGCAACGAGTCCGCAGAAAACGCGACGATTGGCATCGTTTACCCCGGTGCCAAGTGCAATGGCAAGCTCACCGAGTCTCATGCTGAGCGTTCCACCGTCGAAGAAGGGGAAGGAGAAGGAGGTGGCATCGTAAATTTCCTTGTACATTTATATTTTGGAAGTTGGTTTCACGCACTTGTCATTTTCTCTCTTAAAGTTCACGAAGCTGTGCACGATTTTAATGTGGCATTCTGTGACTAATTGGGCATACAGGTTATAGAATTATATTGCGAACTCCAGCGCGTGGCAGGAGTCCAGATAATAAGTTTGCAGTTTGCAGGTGTGATGTGCCAATGCAGTTCTTCAATGCAGGAGTCTCGACGAGAAGGAGTGCATTCCAAAGATGTCCTCCTTTACTCCCTGATACGAGACTGCAATCCTTTGAGCGTCAGGGCTAGCGGGAAGATATAGTTACACACATTGGCCGCCCATATGTGAGTCCCGCTTCCCTAGATCGTAGACATGCCGCCCAAAAGTTCAGTCGTAATCGCCACCACCTGATGTCAACGTTGTCGGCAATCGGAGAAACAGTTCCTAAAGAAAGAATGCGTACCTCCTCCGATATCGTCGCCCCCGCCGCCTATGTCGTCCATGTCATCCCCTTCCCCGTTGTCAAAGTAATTTTCAGCATAGTCGTTGTCATACTCCTCCTCGACATCATAGTCGGACTCGGCAGCTTGAGAGCCTATATCGGACCCTTCGCCCGATTTTTCCTGTGGAGAGGATGAGCGTTTGTTTCTCAAGAGTCGAATAGCGTAAATACATCTTCATCCTCGCCGAGTTCGTCGAGATCCATTCTGGGCTTTTTGCCTGCAGACTTTGGTTCGGCTAGCGCCACCCATGAGCCAGGCCCGTAAGAACAAGTAGGGAAATATGCACACCTTTTCTTTTCTTTTTCGGATTGAAATACATGTCGAAGATCGCTGGAGGAAAGAAGGCCTCATTGAGATCTTTGCGTTTTAATGTCGGCTGTGCCTCGACCGAAGGACGATATTTATCGGAATATCGTGGCAGCTCTAATTTATTTGACTTGAAGGAGTCCATCGTAAACACAAACCAGCCGCACATACCCGTAGATTTGGTCGTCTGAACGATGTAATAGGGGGATTTCCTGAGTCGAGTTGCAAACCCGAGTTGGTAATCAGCCATGCGAATTTCCTCCTCTGTGAACTCTGTCATGACAGGCAGATGCATAGGCTGTACATTTGGAGGAACTTGGAGTCAACGAGGGACGTTTGGAAGGATGGGATTGGTTCCTACACACAGGGTACATCGCCGTAGCTTCTCGAGACAAATTTTGAAGATCTGCAAAGGAAAGGCCCATTGGGGGCAAAGAGGAGCTGCTGCCAAAGCCTCCCCGGCCACCGCCTCTCCCTCGTCCGCGACCACCACCGCGCGACATGAGCGGACTTGAGTGAACTTGAAATTTGAATCTCCGAACGACCCTCATATTGTTTCAAAGCTGTGCCCCGACCACCAACGAGCCTTTCCTCCTCCCACCACCATCTCACCCGCCTGACTCATCCTCACCGCGTCACTTCTCCTACCGTTACGACCAAAAACCTTCACACACGCCATGGACAAGTCTCTTGATGAAGTCTGTGTCTTTTCTTCCGCTTGAGACTTCCACCCTGACCCTCTTTGTTGCTTTTCTTCTTCAAACAGATAATCTCCGCCAAGCCCCGTGTTCGCCGTGGCACCGGTCGTCGTGGATCTGCCCGCGCCCAGGTTCTCGGAAAGCCTGTTGCCAGTCCCGCCACACGCGCTCGGGCCACCGTCGCCGCAGCAACAGCCCGCACCACCGCCACCCCTTCCCCTGCCGATAAAATCATTGTTTCAAACCTTCCTTCAGACGTGAACGAAGCACAAATCAAGGTATTTTCGAAAGGCATCCTTTATCCTGTTTAGCCGCCGACACAGCTATCTGCACAGGAATTGTTCAACTCGACCGTTGGTCCTCTCCGGGAAGTCACACTCCATTACGATAGCGCCGGTCGATCCAAAGGTGTGGCTGCCGTTCACTTCTCCAGGAAAGGAGACGGCACCAAGGCCTACCAGCAATACAACAACCGACTCATCGATGGCAGTTAGTATCGCCTCTCCTATTGACCTCTTACGATTCGTCCCGTTCTGTTTCTGTTGGCCGGCAGAGCCGCTGCTGTGCGTCCCTCATGATGTTTTGAGACCTTTCCCCCAGGGAACTCGTCGGCTGTTGTCTCTGTTTAAGCCTGCCGACTTCTCCCTTGGATATATCGACCCCGGACACTACATCTCTCCTGGACAAGGGACTGAGGCCGTATACCCTATTGTCGTGCCGTAGGGAAGAACATGTCCAGGAGCAGCCAGCCCTTGACTACCATGCGTGTTTCATCCAATACGCTCGAGGGTGGTCGTCCTCAGGTCTGATCAGCCTGATGGATTGACATGGCTTTGCAGTTGTCCTCGGTTTCGCTGGTACGTCGCGAGATGTAGCAGGACCTGTGGATGCAAAGGGTACGGGTGTACATCACTTCTGGGTACGGCTCGGTGGGTGGTTCCATCGAGGTTGGAACCTCTTCGGATCAAGCATCGACTCGCACGCTGCAACAGAGAACAGGCTTCGATTCCCTGAGGGTATGAATGGGTTCCGAAACCTTGAACGTTTGCGACCTTTGAGCCCTTAATTTCTTCTCGCTTCGCAATATCCTGAACAGCCGACTGATGATTCCTGCTTCCCAAAACCTCTACCGCCGTCTCGTCCCACAGTGAAGCCAATGAAGATTGAAATCGTCGTCGCCCCCGCTGCAGTCCCTCTCGCTTCCCGCGTTGCACCCGCTGCTGCTGCTGCTGTTGTAACGACCAACGGGATAACTACGAGGTTGGTTTCTCGTCTCGTTTCGTCAACCTGCATACCTACGATTTGATCCCCAAGGACCGGCGCCACTCGGGGAAGGAGAAGGGGAGGAAGGGTCGGTGGCCGCAAGGAGAGAGCCCCGAAGACAGCGGCTGATCTTGATGCAGAGATGGAGGTTTGTTGTATACCAGATTGTGGTATTCATTTTGGCTGATCTGGGTCACTGTAGGATTACACCGCCAGCAACGCTCCGGCTGCTACAACGGCGGCGGCATAAAATGGACTCTTGTCTTGTTTCTTTTATCGTGTACAGTGTTTACTGTACTTGTTCCCTACGTTATGTTATGTCTATCCCCCGCTCGTTGCTTTCGAAATGATTTGCAAGCTATGTAAGACAAGAGTTTATCTGGCAGATGATCACCGCTGTTCCTCGCGACGACCTTGATCTCGATGGCGTCCCCCGAAATCTTGCCACTGTCCCTGTTTGCTGACCGTCCTGAATGGAACGACGTCCAACCGGTCTCTCAATATGAGGATGCTAATCCCATTGCCCAAATCTTCTACTCGGAGGAATGTGCGTAGCACAAGCTCGTCATCTCTGCCTCGGCCACATCTCATTCTGCCCATTCATCCAGATAAAGACGCAACCGACTATTTCCGCGGAATCGTCCAAACCGGCGAGAAGAGTGAACGAGTCCTTGAACTCACGGAAAACATCATCCGCCAGAATCCAGCACACTATTCTGCTTGGCATGTTCCTCTCCTCCTTCAAGGAGTAACATCTGACCCCATCTTTCAGGCAGTATCGATATGAGACAATCCGCGCGCTCGATTTTCCGCTTGACATCGAGCTCAAACTGATGGACGAGCTCGCCGTCAAGTTCCTCAAAACCTACCAGGTCTGGCACCACCGCCGGCTCATCCTGCAGCTCACGCGGAAACCGGCTCCCGAGCTCATGTTCATCGCGGCCTCGCTCAAGGCCGACGCGAAGAACTACCACACATGGTCCCATCGGCAGTGGGTTCTGGCGTTTTTCAACGAGGAGGATCTGTGGCTGCGGGAGCTGGACTTTGTGGAGTCGATGGTGGTGCAGGATGTGAGGAACAACTCGGCGTGGCATCACCGGTTTTTCGTCGTCTTTCAATCGGGGGTAAGGGACGGCGATAGAGATCGGGAGAGGATTGTGAGGAGGGAGTTGACGTATGTGCTTTTGTGTGCTCGTTGTCGTTTCTTGTCTGCTGATGCTGGCGGCTGGGTGCTAGGTACGTGAAGCAGAATATATCTCTCGCCCCGAACAACCCATCAGCTTGGAACTACCTGCGCGGAGTCCTCGACACCAACGAACTTCCCTATTCGACCGTTGAGGACTTTGTGAAGCTGTACAGTGTGGCCGGGGAGCCCGGTCCAGCCGGGGACATCGTCGATCTTGAGAATCCGCCACCGACACGCGGTGCTTATCTGCCTTGCCCCCTTGCGATCGAGTTCATGGCTGATATTTGGGAGAAGGATGGTGGGAAGGATGGTGGGAAGGAACCGATCTTGCGAGCGATTGAGGTACGTTGTACACTGGGCCATTTTCTTTTTCGTGTCGAATCAGAATTTTGCTGCTGTAACAGATGTGGGTATCCCTTGCGGATGAACATGACACGATAAGAAAGAAGTGAGTGGCTCTCGTTTTTTTGGTTATAGCTCGGTCCATTCATACTCCTTGCTGTAGATATTGGGAATCTCGGATCAGAGAAGCCCTTCAAGCTGTAGAAGATTGATTCGAGCATCAGAGAATTGTTTCAAGTTGGGATGGTTAATATACGGCTGTCACGGTAGTTGGGTTTTCTGCTCTATTTACTGCGACAGATAGATGAACAAGCTCCATTGAACTCAGGTTACCCCGACTGCGAACCCATAGCAGGATTCGGAACCTATGGGTCTATATGATTAATATTTCAACTACCAATCCTCAGGTATTGTGAGCAGTAACCGATCTTCTAGATGTGATGACCTTCAGTATCTACTGAACATAGGATGTTCGTGGAAATCCCAGCCTCCAAAATGAATCCGAGTCTGCACCACGTTCAGAAAACTCTAGCGGGGAAGATACCTCCCGGATTAGAATTTAGAAGAGGGAAAGTAACAAACGAAATAGAACATTGGCAGAACAACAATACACGGACCGCGAACTGGACCGCGAATTCATGCGACCTACGTACTTTGACGGCGATCAAGAAGATCGTGCCAGAACTTGAAGAAACAATAATACACGGACCGGGAACTGGACCGGAAATTCATGCGTCCAGCAGCGACCTACGCACTTTGATGGCGGAAGATCAAGAAGAGTGCCATTGCAGGGTGAGATGGATCAGAGGGAAAGCCCGTGTGCCCGAGTCCATAGACGTCCTCAACATCTTGAAGCTTTTTCCGAGTCGGCTCGTGACGAGCAGGAATAGTAATGGAGATACCATGTTCAAGATGCCATGGTTGGCGAATCAGCGAACAAGGTGTTAGGAGACATCCCAGCAACGAAGATAACATACCGCCCAACTGAATCCCAGTGAAAACGGGCTCTGCGCCTGTACGCGCTAGGGATACTGGTCATAAGACCTTGTAACCACGGGCCAGGGGTTGAAGATTCTGTGTAATACATGAGGTATACCGGTATCTGTTCTCTTTCGACGCATGAGAATCTCCTGGGGATTTTGATATCAGTGTCCACCGTATCGATGTCCTCCAGGATGTCCTCGTTTCTACAGAGATCGCGTCATGGAACGAGAAACTTATGACAGATTTGCAAGAAACACGCGGCTTGGCGGCAACATTCAGGCTGACAGGGGCTCGATATGCATGATAGATCAGAGAGATTGATGCCCTTGAACATTGAATCCAACATATTTGTCGTCCCGGTTCCGCCGGCACGAGAACAATTGCATGGTATTATCGATCCCGATCCCATCCATCGATCCGCGTTATCCTCTTCGAATACCCCGGTCCTCTGGCCTCATTCAGGATTGCTCCGTTGGGGCGAGGTCACCTGTGGAAGCTTGTGAGTTGGGACAGATGCTTACCGTCACGACAGCAGCCACGGAAACGTTCTAACAGGCTCTAGCCCTGGAAACCACGATCAACTTGAAATAATTTGTAGATCATCATAACCCTTGTAGCCATCGGCGGCGATGGTTGCCCGATATAAAGAGCTACAAGTAATCACCTCGTCCATTCCATCCCCTCCTCACCACAACACTCTTAGCTCATTCATCTCGGTCCATCGCAATCATGACTCAATGCTGGGAGCCTGGAACACAGTACAATGACGGCGATGTCGTCGAGTTTGAAGGCGAGTAATTCTGATCGGTCGACACATCTTGGCTTCAACGAGATAACATCTGATTGACCACAGGACACCGTTACAAGATCATCCAACCCCATCGATCCCAGGTAAGACCTACCTACTGGCCATATTCGCGCTCATCGGGGAGGTACATAGTCGGATTGGACGCCACCCGTCACGCCCGCTCTGTGGGGTCGCCTTCAAGATGGCGATCATGGAGGCAGGGACCAGGCACACTGTCAGCCACAATCCAATGACCAGTCCCCGCAAAGTGAGTCCAATTCCATGTAAACTCGAAGCCAGGCACCGATCCGTCCAAGGCTGGCAGCCTGAACACAAGAACGAACCCTCGAAGCAAGAGGAGAAGCATTGGTACGATCTCGACGAGAAGCGCAAGAAGGAGCTCGAGGTATGTCTTCCGACTTTGCCAAGGTACCATCGGGATCATTGTCTTCGTGACAGATCGGGGGAGGAGTTGCTGCAGGCGCTGCGCTTCTCGCGGGCGGTTATGCCGCTTACAAGCATCATGAAGGCAACAAAGGCCAACAGGTTGGTTTGAATTGAAGCCTGCGACATGCAGTCATCTGATGATACTGGGATCAGGAGCATCAGCAACAGGAACAGCAACAGGAAGGCTCTGGGGAAGAGAAACACTGGTACGGTGACGAAAAGCACAAGAAACAACTCGAGGTACGCAAGATTCGCGAGTCCTGATGTCCCCAAAACTCCTACTTTTCTCTCGTAGGTTGCCGGGGGACTAGCTGCTGGTGCTGCTCTTCTGGCGGGTGGATTCGCCGCTTATAAGCATCATCAAGGAGAGAAGAACGAACAAGTAGGTCTAGATCCTAAACTTGCGATACCAATTGAAACTGATTCATCCCAACAGGATGACGATTGAAGCTCTAAGAATTCGCAGCGATGAGAAGAAGTTGAGGGTGTAAATAAATACGCAGCAGAAACAAAACCCGGCATGAATAAAGTTCGCAATTGTAGTTCACACGTTGTATCCATTCTATTCTGGTCAAGTAAGTGAGTGATTTCCAACCATGTATCAATGACGAGCCGCCTGCGCGGGAAAAAAAACACACCTCAAGACGACATGCAGGAGAGATGTCAAGTCTGGAATCGGGTATCGTCAAATGACAATTTCAAGTCGGAAACTTCAAGTAGATGGAACGATTCGACACCCATGGTGAATCCCTTGCAAGGGTGATATCAGTTACAAATAATCCGACAAGCAGGTTGCTCGTTATGGTTGTCTCGTAATTTGATCGGATAAGAATGAGTGACAATCTGGAGGCATCTTCGCGATCAGATGGTGGCACCAAGATTGTCGTCATTTTGTAAGGAATGAATACAGTCCAAGGCCATGGTTAGTCTCGGACTAATCAAGGCGGTGGGCCAAATGCGTCTGGGTCTGGAATTTGTTCGTGGAAGTGTGTTCATCATGAACGACAGGTCTTCTGAGGCTTGCGATTGCCGATATCGGGACACGAGTGGAGGACAGAGGAGCTAAAGATTTCGTCGCGTTTCACTGACGAGGGGTGCCTGTGATCCTTGTCCACGCTCTGCTGGTCGTGTCTCCCACCGTCTGAATTGATTAGCTAAGCCGTTACAATTGTAGCCCCGCGCACTTCCATGACCACGCACACGACCTCTCCGGCTCGATCTAATAACGAGAATAAGCTGGAGGTTAAAACGTTAACGACCCAGTCATCCATGCGGGTTGCGAAGAGCTCCGAAGGGCGCATCCTGAACGTCAAGGTCGTAGCTTGGGATAAGCCCAATTGCAACTTTGCTCGGCATGAGGTTGCCCCCAAGGGCGCAGGAAGCGCTACAATGTGGCTCCGGTTGAGATATCTAACATACGCCAAGCCGAAGTTCAACGTTCTAACGTACTTCTAAACGTTTACAGTAACAGTCATGAAGGGGACATACTTACCCCGGTACGATACAACGCCAATTTTTTCCTGCTAAGCTCTCAAAGTCGGGAGTCACTGGAGTCACTGGGCCACCTTATTATTTTCTTCCGCGCGATCCTGAAGTAAAGTTCACTGCATCAAGTTCCCATCTCTTGGTGGGTGGCAAGGTTCACAATGTATACGTATATCCGCTTCAAGTCCGACTGCGCGCACTCTATTGTCAACAACTGTCTTCCGATTATCATCGGGCGATCCTTGACTCGGCTATGACCGCAACGGTTCCCAATTTATCTTGATCTTGATGCAATCCAAGGGCAAGAAGAGTGGAGAGGTCAAGTGATGAGCGAAATGTACGCAATCGCAGTCACCTGGAATGGAACGTTTTATCAATGCCATAATACAGCGGTCTCATTGATAACGGAATAGGTACTTAAATTGGTGCATTCGTTAGCGACGCTATCGTGGTATCATCCGGTCGAAATTATCCAAAAGCAGTTCAAGACTCAATAGCAATATAGTGTCACAACGCATTCAGAAACACCATGAACGCTCAGACCAACAGGTTTGCAAGGGAGCCCTGACGATCTTTCCTGATGTCAATAACGTGCTGCGATCAAGCAGTGGACTCTCACCACGAGCCGTTTATGACGGTGGATATCCCGAAGCCAAAGAGATCAAGCTCAAGATCGCGAATGGCGGAGCCGGACAATCAGGACTGATTGGTGCATGGGCGGATGCATTCATCCAGTACTGTGTGAAACAGTTGGGCTACAAGCCATTCAAGGTATGCTTCAAATCCATCATTTCAGTCAGCGACCCAGATCATTTCAATCAAGGTTGGTTGGTACCTCGGAGATACTACCGAGAGTTTGGCCTTCCTGCAGAAAGGCTTGGTGGACGTTGCGGTTACGTACAACGCGGCGGCTGAAGATCAGTTGGTTCACAGTCAAGAAGTTATTCAGCGGGTTTATGGATTCCGCGTACGTTACTTTAAATTTTAGATGGGGATTTTGTGGTGATGATCTCTCTAGGATCATTTCATGTTAGTAGGTCCCAAGTCCAACCCTGCAGGCCTTGACGCGGAAGAGGATATCTTGAGGATGTTCAACAAAATTGTCACTATGGGCAATGCAGATGTTGCTGTTTGTCATTCCATCCACTTCATTGCAGGAGAAGATGACATTTGTTTTAGGACCCGCCAGATGCGACGCGGCCTCCGACACGGTTCCTCTCCCGGTTCGATAAAAGCGCGACCAACATCAAGGAATCCCAGCTTTTTATAACGATCGGACAGGTATGTTTTCTCCTGGTACTTGATGTAAAAGAGAAAAATATCGTTCTCAGGTGCCATGGGCGCTGGCGTACTCGAAATGGTACCATCAATACCCAAGATTTCCGCTTCAAGCCCTCGAAGCGGCCTCCCAACTCTCGGAATATACCCTCACTGATCGCGGCACATGGCTCTCATCACCCGCCTCTGTTACCGCCGGTCTCCGAATTTTCAAGGCCGGATCTGATGACGCTATCGACCTTCTTTTGAACCCAGCACATGTGCTCTTGGGAGTTAAAGCGGACCTGGGTCAAATCGATATATGGGGCGCGTTGTTTATGGAGTGGGTGGTGAGCGCGGATGGAGGGCAGAAGATTATTGAAGAGTTTAAGAAATCCGGGCAGGTTTTATACAGCCCCGCCCCTAGGTCTTGATGTCAGAGACGATCCTCTATGATTACAGTCCTTTCGGAAAACCATGTCCACGTGCTTTAGTGTATAAATGAACCGAAAGTGTTCAAAAAATGCGGGAAAGAGAAAGAAACGAAAAATAGATTCCCTTCCTCTATATCGCATTATCGATGGTATACCACAAAATCTGTGCTGATATGAAGCAATCCCTCCAGCTGGTCCAGGGAGGTCGGGAGGTCAAGTAAATGATAGCCGACAAGGTCGGGGTTTCGTCAAAAATTGACCCCAATGATCGAGTTATAATATCGTACGTCACGACGCGCAGGCCGCTGCAGCTCTAGGGGCTGATGCTGCGGCTATTTTAGAACGACGTCGAGAATACCTGCGCTGCGACATTTTCATTGCAATTTGGAAGAACAGAATCGCATTTAAACGTAACGAACAGCCTGGGGTTGCTGCCAGGGCTAGGTATGGAAAATATGTTTTCGAAGGACGTAGCCCAATAATACATGAAGGCCCACCGGTTTGGAAAAGACTGCTACCGCTCCACCCCCTTCACCACTTTGCTCGACTCCCAGGCCGGCGTTGGGCATGCGTTCCGATACGGGTGACAAATTTGGGGCAACAGCTAATGGCAGGCCTTACGCTGGTGGCCACGCGCCATCACCCACTGAATATCCAAATCTAGTGGTGTCCACTGCTGGAGTCAGAGGAGACACTAGGGCATCTCGCTTGCAAAGTATCACGGCACGATTTACAGTCTATCGAAGACTCCGTTGAGTGAGTAGATGATAGCGGTGGCATAGCACCCATCTCCATTGAAGTTTGAACAACCTGAGTCCATCCACCCCGTCCATATTCTTGTCAACACTTCCAGGTATATCCAGGTTGTTCCAAAGTACAAATATGCTTGCTCTTCGCGACATTTGAGGAACCACGAGGACGTCGTCTTCAACCACCCACCCTGCAGTCGGGCAATTATCGATCTCCCATAAGCCAGGCGCTCAGAGGGTACCCCTCGTTGATCCACCACCCGTCTACATCTCTGTGCCCCAACCGCTCCTGAATCTGGTTTAGTCTGCAGGACGGGGGATCGTCTGGACGCTCCGAAAGGTGCTCCGCTTTGTGCGGACCGTTGACATAAAATTCCACATCCGACATCAATCGACGATTCGGCTCCGGTAATCCCATTTCACCCTTCCACTTGGTCTCCAGCATGTCCAAGAACGTGTCCACAAGATGAAGATGAATCCTACAGCTCAGCGATATTGGGTGCCCATTCACCGCGCGTTAATTTTTCAATAGGAGTTCAAGATAAAAGCGGGGCGCATCCAGGTACAAGAGCCTGGGACAGTGCTCGAGGATTGGTTCCATGTCTTCTTCAATTGCGTTGTATATTTGGAGGTCAATGAGAGGTGAAGATGAACGATGTAGCATATATGCGATGACCTCGGAGAGACTGCGATCATCGGCTTCCCACTTTTGCGCATCTATTGACAAGACGGAGAGAGAAGGAACAAGGAGCGAGCGGAGTGGGATCGGCCTCCAACCACAGAGACTTAACTCGAGTGATTCAAGACACGGAAGGAGGATGGTATCAGGTGCGTCACCTGTGATGAATTCAAGTATTGTAATTTTGGCTACCAGGGTGACGAGTCGGGAAAACTGGGCAAGGACTTCATGCAAGGTGGATGGATAGAAGGACACGTGTTCAAACACTAGAGATGTGAGCTGATTCCAAGGAAAACGGGGGCGGAGAGCGAAATAGGTTGAGATGCGTGCAGCTGAATATCTGGGTAGTCCCAGGGTGAAGTGGCACAAGCTATGAGCCCCTTCGAAGAGGTGGTGACCGGTGGAAAGCCATTCAATACCAGAAATGTTTACGGTGATCGCTTCCAAGGAACACAACGCCGGTGGCAAGGATAGCAAACGAATAATAAACTTGGAAGAGACATCGAGCTGCAAAGTTTTGACGCGATTGAGATAAGGAGTGATGATTGAAAGGAATGGCTTTGCGGAAGCGCGCTCATAGACCGAGAAATGCCGCAACAAACGACCTCCCCTTCGTAATACTTCCTCCACTGCTGGCATGGCCTTCGGAATACTACTGATGTGCTCGTCTGAGAGCTGGACGCAAGTCCAGAGACGGGGTTCGTTCAATGCCACAAGGCGCCACCGAGAGCAAACGCGCATCAGTTCCAAGGGCAACTTTTTCGGTAGTGCCTGGATATTGGGGGGACAACGACAGGGTCTTCATGGGAAGCGACGAAAACGAAGACTTCGGCAAGGATCTCATCAGGAAGAGTTTTCTGCGGTGCGACCATGGCTTGTAACCTTTCCATGCGCGACATGTGATACCCGCGTTGTGTGAGGAGAGCATCGTAGATAGCTTTGGTACGTGCGATCTCAAAATCGAGCGCAGCGAGTTCGTCTTGCGCTTGGGAGAGCATTTCACGAATCTGGAGCATTTCGACCAGGGGAAGAACGCGATCATTCGGAATCGGGAGTTTGATAAAGTCGGGATCATGAAGCTGCAGATAACAAGATGTGAGCGGATAAATGTAAAAATTTCGAGAGGAACGCACGAATTTTGCCCAAGGAGTAGTGGTAGAATCACCCCCTCTTTTCAATACCGGGGAGGAAGTCATGATGTGAAGGATGATCGATGATCGATGACTTTACCGTGATGTCTGCCCCCAAATTGACGGACTACAAGTACATTATATTCGACGTATACGGTACACTCGCAGACTGGGAAACCGGAATCTACGAGGGACTGAAACCGCTGCTTTCCCGATTCCCGTCTGTCTCCCGTTGGTCCCGAGGTGATGCCCTTCAAGCCTTCCTTTCGGTCGAAAGTGACCTGCAGACGCAGTACCCATCCCTGCTTTACTCGAATCTCCTCGCAAAGGTTCACGAGGTCCTTGAAGCCCGTCTCGCAGCTGCCGAGGCTGATCTGGACCTTGACGGCCCAAGCACCGTGACCTCGATCGCGACGAGATCAACCTCATCGGCTCCCTCCAATGCACACACAGCATTCGGGCAGTCCATAAAACATTGGGCTCCGTTCCCTGATAGTTCCCAAGCACTTCATGATCTCTCCACCCATTTCAAACTCATCGTCCTTTCCAATGTTGACCATCTCTCCTTTGCATATACGCACGGGTATCTTTCGGAGGGGATCTCTCCGCCTGCCAACATCCAGCAATCATCGCCCATCTACAGCCGCCCCTCGCCAAACCCACACCCACACGATCTCTGGCTTCCTCAACAGACGCCTGACTCGAAATCCCCATTTTCCCTCGTCATGACAGCTCAAGACACTGGCGCATATAAACCCGCGCTGGAAGGGTTCAACATGGTTTTTGAGACCATCCGCACCGAGCCATCGTTGCTTGGGTCGTTTTTGGCTGAGGGCAATGCCCCGCCGACGATTGGTGACATTAAATCGCGTGCGCTCATTGTCGCGCAGAGTCTCCAACACGATCACGGGCCTGCGCGACGCCTTGGAGTGCGAAGTGTGTGGATCGACCGGCAGGGCGCTGCGTTCCGCCCAGATGATGGGGGAAAGGATGCTGGCTGGGGATGGCGTTTCGAGACGCTGGGAGATATGGCTCAAGCCGTAGAACAGGAGCTACTTGGATCGTAGACATTACTACTCTCTGTTTGTTCGTATTTCATATTGTCACAACATCGTTTCTTGCAACATTCCCCATGGCTCGCTTTCGCGCATTCGCCAGCGACGGCAGTGAAAGCGATTCTACTTCGGAACCCGAGAATCAGTCAAACCGCGAAGAAGACGCAGAAGAGGGAGCACAAGATGAGAGCGAGAGCGAGCAGGAATCCTTCAGCGAAGAATCCTCCGACATGCTGCACGAAGACGACCTTCTCCCTTCACCACCGCGCCCACGAAAATACACCAAAAATGCACTCGTTCAGGACGATGATGGAGAGATTCGCTACGCGCACGAGGTCGAGGACGGTAGAGGACCTCACCTACGCGTCTCGCCTCCCTCATCTCGACCCTCTCCGCCGCCTAGAACCACTATAATACCATGGGCTCAACAAATCGGCGTCGACGCTCAGAAAATGCACGTCATGCAAACTTCACTCTTCCGTATGCCGGAAGAGGTCGCTGCACTCAAAATTCTCAACCAAACCAGTCAACCGGGCCACACGAATCTACGCGTTCCGCTTAAGCAGCTCAATAGGAAACATAGCCGTGATTCTGACGGAGATGGGCTGCGTGTTGATTCTAGGGAGGTATGTACTACTATTTCTCGGATCTCTCTTTTGTGGCCCCTTATAATTTGTCCCAAAGCGAGCGTCATTCGCCCACGACATCGAACCTCCAATCTCCCGGCCTTCGAGAAAATATGCACGCGTCGAAAGTTCTGAATCTGCCGTTAAAGGAAATGAAGGCGCCGTTTTCGATGCAGGGCTCTCCTTGGGTCGCTCCTTCCGGGTAGGATGGGGGCCAGGCGGCACCTTGGTGCATCTGGGATCATTGTGTGGTCCATCTTCTACGCCGTACGTTCGCTTTCCGGGCAGCCAGTCGTCGCATCTCTCATGTCGTCCTCAGAAAATCATCCGCCAACTCGTCCACGGTCACAAAGACAACAATACCATTGTTTTCCACAGCCAACCATGCATCTTCTCTCTCCGCCAAACTTCTTCAACATCATCTTTCCAACTCACCCATTACACCTGACGAGGATGGGATCCCATTCGCCACTCCTTCTCGGTCTCTCAACTTCTCCTCGTTCACGTCTCTATTTGCATCCGCGGATCGGTCATACGAGGCCTCTCTATTCCGTCTTGGACAGACGCTTTTTGACGAGATCGAGCTACGGCTCGGTAAATCCGTTCCCACCGATATCCGGAATCGCGTTCATGGTCTCCGGAGAAAGGCTGCGCTTTCCTCGTGGCTTGAAGACGCCGTCGACCCCGCTGTGGAAGCGGCGTTACGCGCTGACCCTTCAGCAGACGTACCCAACGTCGCATTCACGCTTCTGACCGGAAACCAGATGGAAAAGGCCGTCAAAGCCGCAACCGATGGCAGCTTTTTCAAACTCGCCACTTTGATCTCTCAAGCGGGGGGAGACTGGGAGTTCCGTGAAGATCTAAAGGAACAATTGCAGATTTGGACCGATCAGAGGATAGACGCCCACATCGACGAGGGCGTACGGAAGATATACGCGCTGCTCGCAGGGTTAGTCGATGGTGTTGTGGAGGGATCAAAAGGGGGCGGGTTGGAGAAGTGTTCCGATGTCGATGTCGTCAAGGGACTTGATTGGAAGCGCGTGTTTGGGCTGCATCTTTGGTTTTCGGAACCTGTCGATGCAACTGTCAGCCAGGTGTTCCAAGTTTATGATCAGCTTACTCGCAGCGCTCCGCAGCGGGTCGCGCGTCCTTTGCCATGGTACTCGGAGCAGTCGTCTTCGCCTTGCCAGTGGAACGTACCATCAGCCTCTGCCACACCTGATGGGTTGTTCTCGCTGATACGCCTCCATGCCGAACCTGCATGTTCGCTTTCGCAAACGTTGACTCCGTTGTCGTTCAGCTCATCTCCGGTGGATTATACCTTGCCATGGCATCTGTATATCATCCTATCACGCTGTATGCGGGTAAGAGACTTTGCCGACCGAGGGGATCCTGACCATGGCGATCGGAATGCCAGATCAGACCACTCGTTGTCCGAAGAAGAGGAGAGCGAGACGGAAGGCCATAGCCCCAGCGCTGATCTTTTAGCCAGCAGCTACGCGTTCCAGCTGGAAGAGCTTGGAATGACACAAGAGGCGGTGTTCGTGCTGCTCCACATGGAGGGCTCTGCTGGGTTTGTTATGTGTACTGGAAATGGACTATCTCATGCTAATCAAGAGTTGCTCTGCAGACGAGAAAAGGCCATCAAGGACCTTCTCGCACGATCTGCCCCCAAACTCGATGAATGGATGACAAGAGGGATAGTGGGGAGCCTCAAGATTCCTGTCGCGTGGGTCAATGAGGCCAAGGTACCGGGTTTTCTGTCCTTGGATATGCAATGAAGACGTTCAATACTTCTTCTTAGGCCTTGCATGCGTTGGACAGTGGAAAGATCTACGAAGCATACGAACTTTTCCTATCTGCGGGATCATACAACCTCGCACACGACCTGGCTGTCCTCGAACTCGCTCCTGACGCCATCCTTCGTCGGGATTTCGAGTTATTGAAGAGTCTGTTCACTCGATTCTTTGGTCGACCCGTTGAAGGTTGGCATCTCCACGGAAAGGTAGGTTGCACGTTTATATATCTCTCTCGTCTTTTCTGCTGACGGAACCTATCAGGTCTTTCTGGACTATGTGCAGATTATGATCCGCTTGCCTGAATTGCTTGAAGCGCAGACTGACGACGCCGTGCCGGATGCGCATCAGAGCACCGAAATCGAAGAGCTGTCAAAGAGCGTGCCCAAGCTTATTGGTATACTCCCGGACGTGTTGAGAGACACCAGCGATCTGCGACGGAGTGCGGCTTTGTCTGAGATGGTTTCTGGATTGGTGGCCCAGGTGGACAAGGCTCGGCCGCTGGTTTTGGCAAGTCGTCACCCTCTTTGAATCTTCAGAAGTATGATGTTTAACATGCTTGTAAACAGTCCCAAGTGCAGCCTTTGCTCGGTGACGAGTCGCTGAGGTTGGAACATGTGCAGACCATGGCGTTTGCGAGGTTCATGGATCGGATTTCTGTTAACTGATTTGTTTTCCCATTTTTTTGGTCATGTAGAACGAGATATTTGTAATGTTTCTGGAACACCGAAACCTTTCAAAATCTGCCCGGCAGCCGTGTTGTCCCAATTCAGGATAGTCTTGTTCACAAGACCCGTTCGGGAACCATAAGCCTTTGTACATCACCACAGATCAAAATCAGGGGAGGGGCGCCAAGTAACAAGCAATCCCGATGAGGTCCTGGCCTTGTATTATTTGGATTTCCCGGACAACTTGGTACGTCCAGATCTAATCGAGATCCAATTTCCAGCTAACCGCCCATGTTTCGCAGGAAAATCATCAAGTTTGACCCGAAACTCCATCACCCCGTAATCCCTCCATAGTCAAAGTCTCGAACGAGTTAGGCAACAAGGAAGCATCGTGGTTTGCCATTTGGCATTCCGTAAGGATTATTTGATCTCTATTCAGCCGTTGTGCTCGGGGCTTCAAGTCCATATATGTTACATGATTTCGCGGTATTTAGCTGTCTTATTCATTTTTTTACTGACTAGTTTTTCGTAGTGGTTTTTCCGGCCATCTCGCACATGGGTTCGAGAACCATGAGCCTTTGTCACAGATCAAAACCGAGGGAAGGACACCAAGTGACAAGTACTCGTGATGAGGTCCTGGCCTTGTATTGCATTGTCTGAGTTCTCCGGACAACTTGGAACGTCCGGATCAAATCGAGATCCAATTCCAGCTGACCGCCCCTGTTTTGCAGGAAAATCATCAGGTTTGACCCAAGACTCCACCACCCCCGAAACCCTCCATAGTCAAAATCTCCTTGATCTTGAACGAGTTCAACGTGCGAAGTAAATCCTCTGGAAGCAAGTAAGCATCGTGGGTTGGCCATTTGGCATTTCCCAAGGGTTATTTGATCTCTGTTCAGCTGTTGTGTGAGTAGCTTCAAGTTCAAATGGCGTTCCAGCCTTGTCATTGTATTTGATATGTTTTCGCCGCAGTTAGCTGCTTTATTCATCTTGTCCCTGTCTAGTGATTCCTGGACCATTTCCCGGGTCATCTCGCACTCTTCCCAAGTATAGGCGGCTGCGTGCTCCACGTGTGTCGTTGACACTTGAAGATCATTAGTCTAACGGAGTGATTAACAGGGTTTCGACTCTCCGCTCACCACTTGCGATGAACTTTGTGATTTGTTGGGAATCAGTGGCAACGTAAATGTCTTATCACCATCGCACCCTGGACTGTCATGCTCCCAACTCAAAGTGCAAATGCGTGTCTCCTATCAAAGAATCCATGTAACCTGTGTATTCCTTGCTAGATTCGACTTCGTCTCGGAACCGGACCGCACCCGTTCGATGCACTGTTCGTTTGGCACAGTTCTGCTGCATCGGAAAATTAAATCCCCATTCAACGGAGGTAACGGAGGTACGTTGCACTTTGATGTGCCTGTCAATACTCATAATCGGAGCGAGAACCTAGACCCAACTTGAATGTCAAAGGTAGCTAAGAGGCTATGGTTCAGCGTCGGCATGGTATTGCTCTCCATTCAGTACCTCCTGCTAACGGCCTTGCTTACAGGGTACCCTGCGCCTGTGGCGGTGATGGCATCGAAGCAGTGATCAAAGAGTGATCACCGTCATCCTCAGTCATAGTGATGGTCGGCCATCAAACGTATCATCAATCCATACTAGGCGATGTCTCTCCCGCCTCTTTCCAGTCACCGCGTCTCTGATGGTAAGCAGTAGCCTCCTTATGTTGTTGGGTGTGTTTGACCAGACTTTACAACCCACGACAGCCGCGGCCCGGCAGGAGATTCGAACACTCAGTATTCGTTAGGCTCCAATTCCATGGACTTTTCCAGAAATGGGGCAGTGTTTCGGACATACCCTCCGTAATCATCAAAGCAACGGAGACTGCGACAGTCATAGATCTCCCGAATCTCGAACAATAATACATCTTTATTCGGTCATCGTCTCGGATACTCTTATGGCTATCCATCACAATTCAAGAGCGAAGGATAAACCTGGTACCGATAAAAGAACCAGCGTTTTCCCTCCGCCCTGATGGGTATAAAACACCCCAATCCCCGAGCTCGACGCATATAACTTCCACCAACATTTCTTCCAGGGGCGAACGCAAATGTCCTACCTAGCTGAAACCGAACTGGTCCTACATCCTTTTCTCCGATATTACCAGCATGAGGTGGTCCAAGGCCATTGCACATCCATCCTATGGGACCTACGAGACTTTCCCTTGTCTTCTACAGGGGCCAGACCCGTCACTTCTGTGAGGGGCGGTGCCCTAACCGAGTCCGACCTTGTACAGCCCGCAACGACTCCCCCTGTCCAGTCACTCGTCATAACATGCGGTCTCTTTCCAGAACCATGGCCCATCACAGCCGTCGGGAATGCCAGGAGCAGCTCCATTTTCCTCGGCGGGATACACGGAGATGGTGACGTTGACCGCTGGGCGGTCACTGTTCTTGATGTGCTGAATGCGATTCACACGTGCTTGCAGAAGCAACTGACGCATGATGAGTGGGGTCGGATGTGCGTGAAGCACCAGCAGCGCGTCAGTGCGGTGTTTGATGCGCGGTGGAGGATGGCGCCAGACCCTGCCGGGACGCATGCTTGTGGAGTGCGGAGGATGGATTGTTTGCTGAAGTGCACATGGTTTGGGGGATTGAGTATCATCTCAAGATCTGTGGCCGAGTATGGGGAGGGGTGTATCTTGACGCTGAGGCGGCCTAGGTGAGAAGGGGACAGCAAGAGATGCCTTCGGTCGATCAATCGCTGCCCAAGGCCGCGTGCGGGTGTTCCTCCCTTTTGCCTTACGCCAAAGCCCAGTCGTCACCGCTGCTGATATTGGTGCACAGGACCAGTATTCGTCGAGGAAACACAGTAGCGTTGATGAAGACAGGATTGATGGCTTCAATTCTGAAATTTGCCCAACCCGCGGCCTTGACGATCAGCAAGAGGCGATCCGAAGATCGGTTCTTGCACATTTCGCATTCGTCCATTCTCCCACTTATCTGGTCGAGCGAAGGGGGGAAAGTATGGAATAAAGTCACCACCCTCCGAAATTATTCCATTGCGTAGAGATCCCGGACTGAAATCATGTCATAGCCTATAAAAATACACTACAGTTGCTACGGTAAGAAAGATGTAGATGCTGCCCCACGTTCATCCGTCTTCTCGCTTCCATGGGCGCTCGTACAACCCAAGCGTGTACACGACGGGTCTCGTCCAGTCATCGCTGTCGTCGTGGTCGTTACTCATTATTTCAGATTTCCCGTCTGAGGTGGGAGAACCTCGAGGTTTCTCATAAATGTGGCAGCTAGCTGGACTCGGCATCGCGATAGCAACAGCAACCTGTATGCGGTCCATCCGACACTCAGGTTGCGCACTTGTCTCGCTTGTCTGTATTTTGACAACAGGTCTTCCTGCCGACCGGTAAAAATAGTTGTCCAGAATCGGACCAGCATAGTAATAGGCCGCAATAGGATCAAAGCTATTGGCAGCGCTCGCATTTGAGCAACCCGCCGCAACATCCAGCGGTCCTTGCTCATCCTGTCTGACTTTGACAGAGATCGGCTAAGTATCGATTTCGTCAGAGATTCATTGAAAGACCCGAAGAATATACAAACCATAATGCCCTGCCATCCTTCAAGCTCGCTCTTTTCATCATCGTCACCCTCATTCAAGCTCCTCCCGACCACGATGGTCTTCAAGTCCCAAAACATCGGTTTCTCTCCGACATGTTGCCCCTTCTCAACCCTTGTCGCCCCACCCAGCCCTTCCCACATGACCACCCCGCCTGTCGCAGCGGGGAAAATGTAGTGCTCGTTGGTGGTCCCCGGTAACAAGCCTCTGTGGTATTGTACCCGGCGCCAACCAAGGACACCGATCATCGCGCATCCGAAGAGGCTTATGCAGAGGACGGCAAGGATGAGTGGGGGGGAGGTCGCGGGAGTGAGATTGTTCGGATCCGAGCCACTGGTGGGAGTGGGGGTGGTTGGTAATGTCGAAGACATTCTGGGGTGTTGTCACTGTCTGCTAGATGCTTGGAGCATAGCAATGGGGGATAGCTGGGATAGATGCAGTTCGTAGCGTAGACGCCGAGGTGTGCTGTGATAAGGAACGAGGGCAGTCATACTATACTAGGTGTGGCACGGATAGGACCTAGCTGAGTTCAAAAGCCCATACAACTACAAATAAAGGTAACTTGGCCAAACAACGAGCTCACGTGCACCGCCGTGAGTTGACTTTCCGCCCTGAACCTTAATCCCAAATACCGGTTGATCAAATCGGGCACGCCGCCCAACGGACAACACAAATGGTCGAGCCGTGAGCGAGGCCAAGCGTCGGTTTCCTATCCCGGATCACTGTTGGTCCTTACTCGCCCATCACGATTTTTGGCAGCTTCTCTTCCAGCCTCATGTCGCACAAAATTGCCACAGTAAATTCCATTTCTATTCTTATCAGCAATTTCTCGCTCAGCTGTCGCGAGCATCGTGATTTTCTGATGGAACCCACGGCCCCTGGCCATGTGAAAAAAATAGAGAGTCTCCCGAAAGAATGACAGTTGCAAACCACGGATGACCGCTTTCCCAACCCCAGCGGGTTTAATGATGGTAGAGGTTCGTGTTTCTGGGTACAGGAAGGTGAGGGGAAGGGGTTCGGCTCGAGGAAGGCGGGATTTGTTGTGGGGCGTGGGAGTACGGGGGAACGTTGTTCGGGAGCGTTGATGGCAGCGAGGGTGACGTGGGAGGGGGCCTGGACGATGTTGATGGCATTGATGGATGGCAACACGGTGTACCTGGTAATTACACATACAGCTAAATTCATATCGATAGGCCACAATATCGATTTAAAACTCAGATATCCTCCGACCCACAGTAAACGAGCAAACGCACTGATGTCGCTGCCATCGATGGAATCGGTTTCGTCGGGTATGAAATCCATGTACTCCGATTGACTCCGCTGTGTTTATTTTTTTCAGGGGTGGCCTATCGATATGAATTTAGCTGTCATGTCTTTTTCGTAGAGTATATAGAAGTCAGAATGATTGGACGAATTATTGGCACTTGGTGGGGAAAGGGCCTAGTATCGTCCCAAGTCGTTATACGCACTGCGCGCTGACGCGCTGATCTCTACCATGTGTCTGATGGGTGAATTTGATGGGCAGAGAGTACCGCTCGCGTGGCAAGATGATACGGAAAACGGCTGGGAACGAGACTAGGGGAAAGCGCTGGAAAGCGATTTCCAGGTCTGTAGTCCTGCCAAGGTAGACGATGGCAGCCTTACAGTATAATATAAATTATAGTACCACAGCCGAAACGAGCCTGTACATGTAATCGGCAAGCATGTTCAAGATCACAACCGCTAGGAACTGTTAAAGCAGTTCCTGGCGGCTTGATTCATGGGAAGGTCAGGTGCCTTCATAGACAAGGTGACAAGACATGAGGAGGCAGTTCATAGTCAACTAGCACTCCCTCTCAGCTATTTATGGATGAACTCAGAAAACAGATGCCTGGGTTTCTATTTTTATTCAATGATTTACAGTGAGGAAGAGAGTGTGTTGTAAGGATTGAAGGGAAGATAGTAGTAGTCTGTGTGCGTAAAATATTTCATGTCCGCGTTTCGAGTTATTTAAGTTAATGCTTGTAATAGTACGGGCCGCGCTGCGCAAACGCAGTAGACCGAGCGAGTTAAGTTAAGTTAAAACCCAAGGAAGGATGAGATCGTCCAAGAGCCAATGGGAAGGCGTTCGATGGAGCAATGCGGTGCGTAAGCGGTATTTAAGAATCCCAGATGGCACCAAAGGCGGGAATGCCTCGGCTGACCATTCCATACACAACTTTTTCAGTGAGCGGTTGGTTGGAAATGATAATCACTGCCTCCGCATCGAATTCCTTCACGAGCCGGAATATCAGTTTCACCATGTCGGGCTTTCCGTGTCTACGCGTGTCTATCGGAAATTATGAGTGTGTACGGTGCAACGTGTCATCAAAAAAAAAGTCGCTTACCATAAATGACAGCCTCCGGGTTGGCATCGAGAATCTCGTTCACTAATTTGTCCCCAAAGGTCTCGCGGACGTTCGGCGCAGTCCACAGCAGACGAATCGGTGATTCACGACGGAGGATGGCAGGTGCGCATGGTCCAATACCAGAACCGGTCGCGACGAGGACGATCCGATTGAACATCTTCGCAATGTGCATCACTCCATATGTCGGTATACCGCGCTTCCAGATTTGCGTCGGAGGATTGGCGATCATTTTGATTGTCCAGTCACCAGCCCGACTGACCACCATAGAAAATCCCTTCTTTCCTGGTTCGGAAATCGCCGCGAAACTGTGCCATTCCATCAACGGGGAGTCGGACAGACGGACGAAGCTTCCGGGTCCGGGAGTATCTGATACGTGACGAGGTATTAACAGAATACCATCGCGGGGTGAAGGAACCAACCACCATAATCAAAGTACATACGGACAGCATGGTTCGAAAGCTTCTCGCATTGGACTGGAACTTTCTTTAATCGCAGCCAGGGAAGAATGATGGAAACTAGGTAGGGGTCAGTCGAATGTCCTCAAGCATTCTATGCAACTAAGGCTTACTGGTGTTGACAACAATGAGCCAAAAGGGAGCGGAATGTATCAGGGCATGTCGGAGGGGAGTAGTCCCCCTGAAATCGTTCGTAAGAAGGACTATCTGACCCCACACGAGAACGATGGAAGCCCATCCAAGGAATCGGTGAGAAGATTCGAAGGAGTCATGAGCCTTCTTGCGGTTCGACGGATAAGCAAAGATCAAAATCGTGCACAGGAAAATCAGGATTGCATATGAGAAGCAAAGTGTCGGGCCAGAGACCTTTTGGAGCCTTCGTCAGCTAAAAGGTATGCGGTACGCGGGGATTAAACTTACGTGTTCCCGGCGAATGAAGTCCTGAGTGGCTTTCGCACAGAACAAAATATGCCACACCATTGCAGAGACACCTCCTCCTGAATGCAGCCCACCAATGTGATATACCAGTGCAAATAATTTGCGGATCGCAATGGGCCAACTGCGAGGAACCGCGGTAAATGTGACGAAGAACGCGTCGATCACATAGTCCTGTCGCATCATGACCGCCAGGGTCACGTTGGCGATGACCGCTTTACCGAGATCCGTCGTCGAAGGCCCTTTGATAGCAACCCAGAGGAACACGCCAAAGTTGGCGAGGAAGACGACGCTGAAGAGGCGGCGGTAGACGTAAAAGAGCTGGTGGCGGAAGTTGCGGAACCACCGCGCTTGCTTTTTGTCGGGGATGATGTCTAGCTCGTAACCCGCCCAGACCGAGGTTTGGTCCTCGAGCTTCGAGAGCTCGATTTCCTTCTCGATGGGGACACCGGTGATGGTAGGGACAGCTGATCCTGCTTCTGTCCAGGAGCTATGACCGTCAGTGGATTTATTCCAATCTTGCTGGTGTGGCGCAGTCCGAAGTTCTAAGGGACGGTCAGAGATATCCCCCACAAAATTTGCGACCTTAGAAGCCGCAGTAGTGGGAACTTGAAGGAGTTGAGGCGTGGATGAAGTCTCGTCTCTTCGTGCAGCGGCGCGGGCGATGGAAGACGGTTTTTCAGTGACTGCGGCGTCCTGCATCTGAGGGGGTAAACTGGAAGAGGTGGGCGGCTGCGTCAAGAATTTACATGGTTTTGTATTTCTCGGCATACCTTTGCGACCCTTGAGAGTTTCGTGGCTGAACCCTTTGCGACTCTGAAGCTGATACAAATTGTAACCATCAATATCATACGTTGCAGATCGATCTCGTCCATCCTTTTGGGTTTGTGAATGGAGGCAGAATATAAAATGCGTGCGTGCCATAATGTAGAGCCCGGTAGAAGCAGTCGAACCCCTGGATTTTCGGTCTTGCGATAGGACCTTAATCGATTAATCGGTGGGAAGGCGGGTTTGAAAAAAAATCCCAAATTCGGCCCCTCCGTGTCCGAACCAAATCGGGGGGTTCCTTTCCGAATGATCCTGCTACTTGGGAGGGTACTGAATTTGCCCGAACCACGATCCAGCTTCCGAAAAATGCGAATTTTCTGGCGCTGCGGCGCAAACTGGGAGGTTCATGATCGTCGATCAGTATTACTGTCAGATCCAAGCCAGATCACCGCTGATCACGGTCGAATGGTAATAACGCCAACCTAGTCAGTAAAAAAACCATGCCAAGCCCATTGTATGCCAAATTGTATTCACACGATGTTCTAATAGGTTAGGTTAGGTTAGGTTCCCGCAGCGGTCCCGACTAGTAGGAACAATATCATTATTACTCTCGAGGCTGTCTGCCGTACCTCATGCCAGCCCCGGCGCCATTGTTGTGCAACAGCTCCTCTGATGCACCCCTTTCCATTTTCAAACTCTGCCCTTGCCGACCTTTCCCAATCTGGTACGGTGCGCCAGCTAGGGATGCTCAGTGACTAGGGTGCACAATTATTGTTCTGTTCAGTTCAGTTCAGTTCAAACTATTTGATCGGTCCTGTCAATTACATCAGATGATTTCTCCGTATGGTCACGACCGTGGGCCGCCGCGTCGTGGCAAATGGATATTCTTTTTGAGCTTCTTCGAGACCGACTCATTTTTTGGTTTTAGTTTTGCAACCGTACTCATTCGCGTTGTGGGCTGTCTGGAGGCTCTCTTCACTGATGTATGTATACAGCTCCTTTTCTGGCGCGTTTTCTGAATGGCGAGAAGGTCGAAGGTATCGTCCAAGTCGTCTCCTTCTGGAAGATCTCGGTCGTCAAGCAAAAGAGGGGCAACGAGTAACTTTTCGGCAGGCGAAAGCCACAGCCACTCTTCCACTGCCTCCCCCTTGGTAACAGCAATTCGCCAAATTTCACGCAAGGCTGCGGCACGATCGGATATCAAGGTACTAACTACATTTGGTAACAAGACCGATCAAATATTTTGAACTGAACATCGCTAACAGGTTGGGGACAAACGCGACCACGTTCACATCCCAAACGTGGACGCAGGGATCATTCTCGGTGGTTCAACTTAGTGACAGGTGTCGTTGGATGGCACCACGGCAGGCCAGTGACATTTGCCCTTCAATGTTGCCGTACTAGGTCGCGCCAGATCCAGCCTGAGTGTAAAGCATACATAGTACTGTCAAAACTCTGGACCAGCAATAGACCCTTACAACATTACCGTATGAGGTTAAATACTTATAAGTATAGGTCAGAGCGGTGCGAAGAAAATAAATTCATTGCCGATTGGGGAAGGCCATGTTCCCGGTGTCCGCCGGCCTACTGATTGTATTACAGGAGCCCAGTCCTGCAGATTATCTTACCATGTTTACATATTTTGGTCTACGTCTCTACTTCACAGAAGTCTCGTCAAAGTCACAAAGAAAATCGAGAGAACTTACAGCCGTTTCAGAAAACCTTGACACTGTTTTTTTTGTTCGGAACCGAAGGGGAGCTTACAAATCAAGATCTGGCTGAGATCCTGTTCCTCACGCGATGAATGTTGCCGAAGCGCCAGGCGGCTCCATCGTCTCGTTTGTGCTTTATGGTTCCTTCCCTCTGTACTTTAGCCACCCAAGATGTTCCCCCGTATACCAGTGTCCTCCGCCCCCTACAGCCCTCAACCTCCTGCTTATCAAGCATATCCTCGCGAAGATAGTTCCTATTCCCAAGCCAGGCAGAATAGAGGAATAAATTGCAGCCTTTGGTGTGTGCTCTCCTGCCCCATTGCTTACGGTCGCGTAGGGCACAAAATCACGACAGATCTTGTCATTCCTCAACCTGTTCCCTCGCAAGGTCTACACGCAGTCACACATCCCTTTCCACGCAACGCGCCGACCCGAATTTTCACTCATGCCCGCCCCTCCATCGCGTCTCCCCTCCACCACTCAGCCCAGCTTTGAGTGAGGACAAGAGCTCTGCCTTCGGCACTTGTTTTCCTGTCAGTATGTTGTTCAATTGCTTACGCGCGGCGTAGCGCACTGACTAACAGCCGATCTTGTCATTCCGCAGCGCGTTCTTCCAGAGGGTCCACGCGCAGCCTCATTCCTTCCCACCTATCGTGCCAAGGTCCATTTCCAGCCCTGCCCACCGCTCCCCTCAGCCTCTCAAATCAGCCTCACAAATTGAGGGACCAGCTGCCTCTGAGACCTTCCCAGACCGGTGGGTGGCCCTGCAGAGGGTTCCAAGGAGAATGGCGTTACCAAGTGCCTCTTCATTGGCTTTCCATCAGTAAAGTCTCAAACGGGATACACCAAGAATTTCATAGACTTTGTCATCACTATAGCCATGACCCAGTAGCTAGGTAGCACGCCCTGATGTGACAAAACACCATCGAGAGGGACAAACCAGAGGACCAGCTTGACCATGCTCAGCCGATGCGGCATCAACATCACCGCCAAGATCGGAAACTCGCTCGGCTCCGCACTGTAGGCTCTCACAAAAAAAAAACATGTAGCGTCAAGGTTTTCTGAAATGGCTGTTTAAAGGAAAATCAGCGGTCCTAGTACAGTAGTACGATGTCTACTAGTACTTCACGCCACTACATGTCAGGATACGTTCCCAGCACAATGCATAACGCAATATGCACACATTGCCCTGACAGTAGATGGGATCGTCTTCCTCCCCCAGCCACTGAGCCAGCCACTGCCAGTCCTTGCCGCTTATCTGATGGTAGTCAACTCAACTGTTCGCACAGATATCATGAATAAATCGGTCTTCCTGACCGATAGACAGGTAGAGACGTTTTTGGGACATTTCCCGCGTCGTGTTCCTGAATTAGCAGTGCTCTGGTCATGCCGTTCAGGGATATCAGATAATGGATGACTTCCCCTAAGGTTTAGAAACATAGAATATTTTCTAACTCGTTAGTTGAAAAAATGTGTCCCTGAGTCGGACCCTGTCGTGTCGTCACTGCCAATGAGTGGACGTGGTCCGAGTTGACCGTTCCTGAAAGCTGTCATGGACTCATGAAGACCGGTTTGTATTGATTCCTGTGCATGCCTGGATGCACCTCGCTGTCAGTAGTGCGTCAGTACAGAGATACTTGGAGTACTTCTGCTCTGAAAGGGTGTCTCTTACAACTTTTAAAACTTGCATCATTTTTGATATACTGTATCATTACGACCGTAGGTTCACATGCATTTGGAAAATTTCGACCAAAAAAAAAATACAAAAAAAATCCGAAAATTCAAAAGAAAGACATTTTTGGTGAGCGATTTTTTTTGGCTGTGACCTGTGACTGAACCTACGATCGTAATGATACAGTATATCAGTCAGCGGTTGGTTGGAAATTGATAGTAATGACCGCCTCCACATCGAATTTCTTCACGAGGCGGAAGATTAGCTTCACCGTGTCAGGCTTTCTGCGCAATCCACAGAAGACGGATCAGTGATTCACGACGGAAGACGGCGGGTGCGCATGACCCAATACCGGAATCGGTCGCGACGAGGGCGATCCGATTGGACATCTTCGCAATGTGCATCACACCATATGTCGGTATACATCAAGAGACCTTTGCATTCGTGATACACTGTGATTCTTCGGCGGCCCGGAGCGCTGCCAAAGGCCCAGGCAAGCAGTAATCATAACAATGGTCGGTTATGTGGAAGCCTGAGACGGAAACGACGCGTTCGAACACGTGGAGTATGCATCGGCGTTCCCGGCACAGCGATTGTGAACGAATCACCGCAGAGACGTTACTCTAATTCTACCACTGGTCGTTAGCGATGGGTCATCCCCGGAACATACTCTCCTTTCTTCCCAAGAAGAAAATTCATTGACATACTAGCTTCTGTATATGTAGTCGTGAAGTATCTGCACTCTTGGCATGGAGGGGAGAGACGACGAGAGCGCGCGGAACGTAGGTTGGAGGTCGAGAAAAGCGAATACGCGGACTCAGATAGATGGTGAAGAAGGGAGTGGGGTAACCAGCTAGGTCATGCCAGAAAAGCTGAGTGAACACGTGTGAAATTAAGGACGAAAGCGGCGGAAGGCCAACTGTCCCGGAGAACAATATTAAAGTACAGCAGAGCGAAGGCTGGTCGAAATTATAACGGGGGCTAAAACGCTGTGCCCGAGGATAAGCGAAATAGGGTAGGCAGAATCATACAAACCGAAATTTCTTCTAGGGTGGAACGAACGAACTTTCTCTCATGTAAGTAATCAGTGGCAACAGAGGTGACAGTCATGAATCCCAGATAGCCCCAAAGGCGGGTATACCTCGGCTGACCATTCCATACACAACTTTTTCAGTGAGCGGTTGGTTGGAAATGATGATCACTGCCTCCGCGTCAAATTCTTTCACGAGGCGGAATATCAGTTTCACCATGTCGGGCTTTCCGCGTTTACGCGTGTCTATCGGAAATGATGAGCGTCTAGGGTGTAACGCGCTATGAAAAAGGTCGCTTACCATAGATGACAGCCTCCGGGTTGGCATCAAGAATCTCGTTCACCAGTTTGTCCCCAAAGGTCTCGCGGACGTTCGGCGAAGTCCAAAGAAGACGGATCGGCGATTCACGACGGAAGACGGCAGGTGCGCATGGTCCAATACCAGAACCGGTCGCGACGAGGACGATCCGATTGAACATCTTCGCAATGTGCATCACTCCATATGTCGGTATACCGCGCTTCCAGATTTGCGTCGGAGGATTGGCGATCATTTTGATGGTCCAGTCACCAGCTCGACTGACTACTAACGAGAATCCCTTCTTTCCGGGTTCGGAAATCGCGGCGAAACTATGCCATTCCATCAACGGGGAGTCAGACAGACGGACGAAGCTTCCAGGTCCGGGGGTATCTGATACGTTATTAACAGAAGGACATCGGAGGGTGAAAGAACTACCCACCATAGTCAAAATACATGCGGACAGCATGGTTCGAAAGCTTCTCGCAGTGGACCGGGACTTTCTTCAGTCTCAACCAGGGAAGAATGATGGAAACTGGGGTAGGGGTGAGTGAAATGTCCTCGAGTATTCCATGCAACTGATGCTTACCGGTGTTGATGATAATGAGCCAGAAGGGAGCGGAATGTACCAAGGCATGTCGGAGGGGAGTGGTTCCCCTGAAATCGTTCGTAAGAAGGACTATCTGACCCCACACGAGACCGATGGAAGCCCATCCAAGGAATCGGTGAGAAGATTCGAAGGAGTCATGAGCCTTCTTGCGGTTCGACGGATAAGCAAATATCAAGATCGTGCACAGGAAGATCAAGATCGCATATGAGAAGCAAAGTGTCGGGCCAGAGACCTGTCGAAGCCTTTGTCAGCCTAATAGTTCTATATGATACCGGGGAATTAAACTTACATGTTCCTTGCGAATGAAGTCTTGAGTGGCTTTGGCGCAGAACAAAATATGCCACATTACTGCGGAGACACCCCCTCCTGAATGCAGTCCACCGATATGATATACCAGTGCGCAGACTTTGCGTATCGCAATGGGCCAACTGCGAGGAATTGCGGTAAAGGTGAAGAGGAACGCGTCGATCACATAGTCCTGTCGCATCATGACGGCCAAGGTGACGTTGGCAATGACCGCTTTACCGAGATCCGTCGTCGAAGCACCCTTGACGGCGAGCCAGAGGAACACGCCAAAGTTGGCGAGGAAGACGACGCTGAAGAGGCGGCGGTAGACGTAGAAAAGATGGTGGCGGAAGTTGCGGAACCACCGTGCTTGCTCTTTGTCTGGGATGATGTCTTGCTCATAACCCGCCCAGATCGAGGTTTGGTCCTCGAGCTTCGAGAGCTCGATTTCCTTCTCGATGGGTGCAAGAGTGGAGGCAACTGATCCTGATTCCATCGAGGATCTATCGCCGTCAGTCGGTTTATTCCAACCTTGCTCCTGCGGCACAGTGCGAACTTCGACGGGATGGTCAGAGATAGGTTGCTCAAAATTCGCACCAAGAGAAGCCGCAGTTGTGGGAAGGCGTGGGGACGTGCATGAAGTCGCGTCTCTTGGCGCAACGGCGCGGAGTATGGAAGGCGGGTCTCTAGTGACTGCGGCGTCCTGCATCTGAAGAGAAAACTGGAAGAGGTGGTCGGCTGCGTTAAGAACTTAAGTAGATGGTTTTGCGTTTCCGCCTTTGCGACCCTCGAGAGTTTCGTGGCTGACCCTTTGCGACTCTTGAGTTTGACTGATGCGAGGTGGAGCTATCGTGTATCAACGCTCCAAGTTTGTCAACCCGGTTCAACTGCAGTTTGCCGGAATTGAACTCGTCCATCCTGTCGTGTTTGAAACAAACGGTGTTGGACCCCTGGATTTTGGGACACGCGATAGACAGGACCCCCCCAGGACCACCCTTAATCGATTAAGCGGTGGGAAGGCTGGTTTGAAAAATCCCAAATTCGGCCCCTCCGTGTGCGAACTGTGATCCAGGTTCTTTAGAGGGTCCTTTTTTTGCCCGAAGCACGGTCCAGCCTGGTCCAGCCTCCGAAGAATGGGAGTTTTTTCGGAACTGCCGCGCTGAATCGACCTCTTCATTCTACCGTTTGGACGCTGTTGAGTGGACCCGTACTTTTCTCCTGCGTTCTGCCCTCTTGCTGCCATGCTTCTGATGTCCGCTGTAGAAATATCGTCGGTCTGCGATTCAAAAGGTCATCAAGTCATTTCTCACAGCGTGGTCGTAAGGTGGCATGTCCGAACCCAGCTGGTGAGACTGCCATGAGAACGTAATCGGTGTTGGACGGATAGTACTAGACACGGGTACCTCGAACAAACAAAGGTATTTTTAGACCCCTGCAGGCTGCGGCGACGAGAGGGAGATCGCCCAGCCGGCGATGTGAGCGAGTGTGAGGCTCCGCCATGTGCGGCACCTAAGTATTGACTGGCCCCGGCGTTTAACCGAGCGTCTACCTGCGTCTACCAGCATTCCGGCTGGTGCAGCACATTGGACTTAATCCAAATTCGGAAGGTCCCTGTTTTTTATCTGCGTTCATCTGGCGACGAGGACGAGCTCGCTTAAAAACCCATATATCAACAGGCCGTCATTTTTCCGGCTAACAAGACTCGAGCAAAACGCGTCACTGCCCCCAACACAACGGCAAGCCAAGGATCATCAGAAGGGGGCCGCTGAGCCTCGCATGGTCCGTCACTAACCGAATTGGCCTATCATGATTGTTCACCAGACAGCGAAACACATATTTCTCCAGCCCTTTGCAGCATTTTGCTCCATTGGCTTCCCGATATCCCATCCAATCCCTTTGATCCTACACAAATCTGGAATAACATCCATTGCAATCTGGGTGCTAAGGGGGCCATCAGCTGCAGGGATTGTATCGAGGTCGGCTGGTTGAGTGATCAAAGGTGAGAGACCTTGAACCTGGACTGGAAAAAAAAAGCACGGCCTTTCAACTACATACTCCGATGGCACAACGTCAGTCCGTGTCGGTGATCTATTACTTAGCTAACAGTTCCTGAAAGCTGTCATGAAGACTGTGCATCCTCTTTGAGATATCAGAAAATTCTATTCCGTGTCAAGCACTACGCAATATCTCCCAATTCAGAGCATCTAGGTTTCATCTACAACATCGCAATTGATCTACGATGGGATATATGGAAGGGTGGGGATGGGGAGTTCGAAAGTGAAGGGGACCAGCGGCTGGCGGTGGGGGATATATGTAACGTGAGGCTAAATAGGATGGATACATCATAATCATACAAATTGGAATCTTTTCTAGGGAAGAAAGAAACCTCCGCTAACGACAGACGTGACGTTCATGAATCCCAGATGGCACCAAAGGCAGGTATACCTCGGCTGACCATTCCGTAGACGACTTTTTCAGTCAAGGGTTGGTTGGAAATGATAATGACCGCCTCCGCATCGAATTCCTTCACGAGCCGGAATATCAGTTTCACCATGTCGGGCTTTCCGTGTTTCCGAGTATCTATCGGGAGTTTTGAGCATCTAGCGGGGCCTGGTCAAAAATGTCGCTTACCATAAATGACAGCCTCGGGATTGGCATCAAGAATCTCGTTCACCAATTTGTCCCCAAAGGTCTCGCGGACGTTCGGCGCAGTCCACAGCAGACGAATCTGCGATTCACGACGGAAGACGGCCGGTGCGCATGGCCCAATACCAGAACCGGTCGCGACGAGGACGATCCGATTGAACATCTTCGCAATGTGCATCACTCCATATGTCGGTAGACCGCGCTTCCAGATGTGCGTCGGAGGATTGGCGATCATTTTGATTGTCCAGTCACCAGCCCGACTGACCACCATAGAAAATCCCTTCTTTCCGGGCTCAGAAATCGCCGCGAAACTGTGCCATTCCATCAACGGGGAGTCGGACAGACGGACGAAGCTTCCGGGCCCGGGGGTATCTGATACGTGAGGAGGTATTCACAGAAGATCATTAAAGGGTGAAGACACCACCCACCATAATCAAAGTACATGCGGACAGCATGGTTCGAAAGCTTCTCGCAATGGACTGGAACTTTCTTGAGTCGCAGCCAGGGAAGAATGATGGAAACTAGGGTAGGGGTCAGTCGAATGTCCCCAAGTATTATATGCACTATTGCTTACTGGTGTTGACGACAATAAGCCAAAATGGAGCGGAATGTACCAGGGCATGTCGGAGGGGAGTAGTCCCCCTAAAATCGTTCGTAAGAAGGACTATCTGACCCCACACGAGAGCGACGATAGCCCATCCAAGGAATCGGTGAGAAGATTCGAAGGAGTCATGAGCCTTCTTGCGGTTCGACGGATAAGCAAATATCAAGATCGTGCACAGGAAGATCAAGATCGCATATGAGAAGCAAAGTGTCGGGCCGGAGACCTGTCGAAGCCCTCGTCAGCTTTAAAGTTCTATATGATACCAGGGAATTAAACTTGCGTGTTCCTTGCGAATGAAATCTTGAGTGGCTTTGGCGCAGAACAAAATATGCCACACCACTGCCGAGACACCCCCTCCTGAATGCAGCCCACCGATATGATATACCAGTGCAAATAATTTGCGGATTGCAATGGGCCAACTGCGAGGAATTGCGGTAAAGGTGACGAAGAACGCGTCGATCACATAGTCCTGTCGCATCAAGACGGCCAAGGTGACGTTGGCAATGACCGCTTTACCGAGATCCGTCGTCGAAGCACCCTTGACGGCGAGCCAGAGGAACACGCCAAAGTTGGCGAGGAAGACGATACTGAAGAGGCGGCGGTAGACATAGAAAAGCTGGTGGCGGAGGTTGCGGAACCACCGCGCCTGCTCTTTATCAGGGACGATGTCTTGCTCGTATCCCGCCCAGATCGAGGTTTGGTCCTCGATTTTCGAGAGCTCGATTTCCTTCTCGATGGGGACACCGGCAATAGTTGGGGCAGATGATCCCGACCCCGTCGAGGATCTATCACTGTCAATGGATTTATCCCAACCTTGCTGCAACGACGGGAAGGTGTCCGGTGTAAGCACGGTCCGAACTTCGACGGGAGGGACAGAGATCGGCCCCTCAAAGTTCGCGACAAGGGAAGCCGCAGTATTGGGAAGGCGTGGGGGCGTGGGTGAAGTCACGTCTCTAGGCGTCATGGCGCGGGCTGTGGAAGACGATTTTCCAGTCACTGGGGCGACCTGCATCTGAGGGGATGAAAGGAAGAGAACTGTTCGACGGGGGAGTTGGAACCGCTGCGTTGATGAGGTTCATGACCTGGTGGGGCTTTTATTTCCTGCAAGCTTTCCGGTAAGTTTGCCGTAACTAGCAATTTTCCATGTGTTACCAAGCCATCATATATCTCGAGCAGCATATGGCAGACAACTGCGAAGGATTACTCACATAGGAATACCATGATGGAGGGCACTGCTGGTGACAATTGTGCAAATTCACTTCGTCAGCTCGGAACCGTGATAAGGCCTCTACGCGATAACAGACCCATCGACGCTTGCTTACAGCGATCATGAGGATTCAGACAACGTTGCATAACTTCCATTGGAACGTTGAGCGTGGACATGTACAATGTTGACGTTGCATATGATCGGCATCAAAATCTCACGATCGTGGGACGAATAGCATTATTCCTCCAGCAGACTGTTGCAATTTCACCACTCCTTTGGCGTATGTACTTCAAGGTTCTATGTAAGTACACTTCATCCGGGATACCATCCTCAAGTCCGGCAAGGCACGGCATTCTACGGTCCAGACTACAACCACGCGAGCTTCCAGCAACAGAATCTCCCTCCCTCCTTGGGTAACCCTTCATGAAGCTTCAAGCTTCAAGCTCAAGGCGATTGCTTGCATCACCTTACATAGATATACAGGATTCTCCTCCAAGCGGCAATTTCAAAAAGCGATGATCAGCAGAAAGCGATATTAACAAGGACACCCTCAACCTGGCAGTCGGAGCGACACTTCACTAACATTGCTTGCCGGTCACCCAACATCATCCTATGCAGGTCCTTCGGCTAAACACTCCGCTCGCCTGTTCCTTCTACCGCATGGTAAGCGGTGTGAAAACACCGCCTAGAAGGGGCGACAGTATGCTCCAACAGGGTGCGTCGTGATACCGTCGCGATATTGTCGTGATTGGAGTGCCTTCTCGCCTGAGTTCAGATCTTCTCACAGAGTTATTGGCTGTTGTCAACTTGTTGGAGAGTTGGTCAGCAGCTTGGTTCTCAATCTTTTGATAGTGTTTAGCGTTGCCTTCGCGTCGTTCGCGAAGCGAGCGGTGCGTTGATCGCCCGCGCTCCATCAATTATTATTTATCCTCTTCACAGGGAAAGAAAATTTGAATATCGATGGAGCTTTGAAGAAACTAGTAGGAAATTCGGTTTGCACATGAATTTACTTACTGTATCACTGAGCAGCACCGATGAGCCACCACCAGGCCGTCGGAGTCCACGTCTGTCATTCCCTGCCAAAAGTGAACAGAAAGCAAAAGTCTGGCGACGAAAGGGCTTGGGATTGAGACCTCAAGGCGATTTGAAAGAGGACGGTGTCGTTGGATCAAATGTTTGTCAGTACTTGGACATCCGACGGATGAACCTTGCCTCCCCCTGGGATCAAGTTACTTGCACAGCGGCACCGGCATGAACGTCTTATCTCTCGGGGCACTCCTATCGCTAATATAGACGTGACTGAGCAGTCTTATCAACGCTCAAATTCGTCTGGTGAGTTCTGACAAGTACTGACGTTGATCTACGTTGATAGGCAACATGTGCTTACAGTACACGAACTCGAGGATCCTGGATCATCGATCATCATCCATTTCCGCCGTGTGGCGGTACACAGCGCGATTGAATGGTTCAGCGGCTCAAAGTTCCACAGGTTTTAACAAACATATAATTGCTAGCACACGTGGGTCTGCTGTACATATTGCACATCGAGCACGTTCGACATCGAGAGAACAACGGTAGGAAGAACACTTCGGTCGAGGGAGAAACCGGTCACCTTGGGCCTGGCATACTCAGCCAAGTTTCCTCCGCGTTTCCAGTCAACTAGAGGGGCCCCGAGATAAGATGTACAATAAAATTTGCATCACAGCACATGTACATACGAGGGAGAAACCGGTCACCCCGGGCCTGGCATACTCAACCAAGTTCCCTCGTCATTTGGAAAACCTCCGCCTTTCTAGCCAACTAGAGGGCCCCGGGATAAGGTGTACAATAAAGTCAGCATCACATCACATGTAACTCATAGTACATATATGCATATGCGCACCTGTGTTGAATAGCAAGTGTACGATAAGAATGCGAACTCAAGCATACATGTACTCAGAAGATTCATAAACAATGCCAAAAACTGTGCACATGTACACCAGTCTGAAATAAATGAAATGAAGCGGAGCAGTTCAACAAGGTGGTGGGAGAAGAGCATTGCCACCACCGACAGCATCTCTATATAACCGTGACACTTGTATCACACTATCGAAACCATATCAAAAAAACGAAGCTTCGAGAACGACACCTGAGCATTGACAAGAACTTGGGCTTACTATTGCTATTCAGTCGATCTTACAAAGTATGTAAGGTTTTCAGCGGGACCGCTCCGGCCGGCTCGAGTGACAGTGGAGATAACCTTAAAGCCTCTTGGCATTCATTTCGCTTCCGCGTAGCAGTGAAGACTTGGACGTCGATCCGGTAAAAGTTTGCGGCGGCCTAGGCCCGTGATTATCTACCCAAAATGTCCAGGATGTACCAGTGCTGAATTCAATTTTCATAATGAATCTTATGTTTTATACATAGACAGAAGGGATGTTAATATGCAAGATCAGAAGTAAATCAAGCAGGTCGCACGGGGAAGTGGAGCGCTGTGAAAACGAAAAGACCGAAAACAAAGGACGCGTCCCCGATAAGATAACCTCAAAGCTCACGGCGCTTAATGCCGACATGACATCTCAATGGCTTTCTCAGGAATCCCTCACGTGTCTCAAGCTGCAAAGAGATCAGCCAAACAACAAGGAAAAAAGAGATCAGAAAACTCACCTCCTCATCAGGATTCTCCAACACAAACTCGTATCTCCTCAACAACGACGCCACAATCATCTGCAGCTCCAATATTGCCAAATTCCTCCCAACACACGCCCTAGAAGCAAAAGGTCGAAACTGAGCAAGGGGAGGCGAAAAACGAAACGGCACCCATACCTCGGCCCAACCGAAAACGGGTTGAACGTCCTCTGCATCAACGCCACATCCCCCTCCGCCCACCTCTCCGGTCTATACACCTCGACATCCTCGCCCCACACGTGCTTGTCGCGATGGATCGAGAAACTCGGCACGCTTACCACGGCGCCTTCGGGGAAGTGTTTGCCGCAGATGTCGAGCCCACCTTCAGGGACGATACGCGGGAGACCCAAGGCAGAGGTGGAGTGGATGCGAAGCGCCTCATTGATGCACGCATCGAGGTAGGGCAGCTGCTTCACCTGATCCGCAGTTGCGACGGTGAGATCTTCGGAACCGAGATGTTCATCGAGGTACGCTTGCAGCTTGCCCTGGACGTCCGGGTTGCGTGCGAGGTGGTATATGATGGCGCAGGTGGAGCTGCCCGCGGAGGATGAGTTCCAAACGAGGAGGACGAGGAGGAAAAAACGGACTTGGACGTCGTGTCTGACCCTGCGATTAACAAGGTCAGCGCCTCCGCTGTCAACTCCTCTCTGCCCATAGGATTCCCATTGCTGTCGCGGCCTTCTTGTAGCTTGTTTAGCAGATCAACGCGGTCGGTTGGGGTCCGGAAACGTTTCATGACGGCCATGATGGCGATGCCGGCGAGGGCCTTGACGTCGGCCGAGCCACGCCTGTACCAGGGAATGAGACGTGCAAATGGGCGCCAGTACCCCGGAAGGACGCCCATTGCCATGGAATACTCACCGCGGCCGTTGAGGATCTTGACGGCTGGGATCTCGATAGACTCGACTTGGGCGTCCTTGTCGCCGTAAGCCCTCATAACGTCTGCCTGGTTCTTGGGGACCTGAGCCGTGTCGCGGGCGTCGCTGATCATACCAAAAGGAGCACCAAAGGCGAGGTCGCCGACGATGTCAAACGCCAGGTAGTTGACCCCTGGAGATATAAGGCAAAGGTAGCTAACATGGGATGGGGACAAGTACGTACAGGGAAGGCAGTCTAGCCAGAGGTACCCTTTCTCACCGCGCCAGCCCTCGCCTTCAGGTCCGGAGCCACCGTGGAGGGCACCGTCATAGAGCCGGTCCCACTGCTTGATGAAAGAGCTGATGTAGAGGTGAATATGGGGCTCAAACTCGACGACACTCTTTTGGGAAAAGACATGGGAGACGATTTTGCGCTTGCGTGCGTGTTCGGCTCTGTCGCGGGTGTTGAAGACGCCGCGATGTATGGAGACAAAGGCATCGTAGAACTGGGATTTGAGGGCGCCGTTTCCGTGGCCGTAGACGATATGGAGGGCTTCGGGGTCAGCGATAGACAGGTGATTGGGAGCGAGGCGGACCAGGGGACCTGGAGAGGGTCGGTGAGTTGAGTTTATGGGGATTTGGGGGTGGAACGTACCGTATTTGAGGTGGAGCTGGTGGACGACTTCAGAACGGTGGCCGTTCTTGGCGACGAGGCCTAGCCAAATGTCGGAGAACTTGGCTATAAAGGGGCCGGGAATGCTGCGGGTGCCGTGAGTGTCATAGAGCCATGGGACGAGGTGCCAGAGGACGACAAGAGAAGTGCCGGCGAGGGCGAGGGAGGAGGGGTGGAGGGTGGGGAAAGAGTCCATTGTTGTGTTTGAACATAGGAGAACACTGTATTTATTGCACGATCAGATGACCACCCCATTCCGGATCTAACACACTCTAGATGCGCGTATTTCGTCGTTGTGAACTCCATCGGCGCCTGCACTCAGGTCCCCCGTCCACCTCGAGGCAACATGCCCGCACACCACCCACTCAATGTCCATCACCCTGATGATCACCGTCAACGACAGATTTTCTGATCCCATGTTGTAATATTCATCGACAGCCCGTATTTAATTCCCCTGATCCCATGTTGCAACATTCTCCCCTTTCCCAACGACCACGATGCTCTCCCCCCTCCTTCTCCTCGTACCGTTCCTCGCGCACCACGTCCGGGCCCAAACATATAGCGCCACCTACACCCCCAACAACACCCCAGATCAAACTCAGAATGGTCAGACGGGCACCAACAAGTGCGGGACTGGCTCAAGCCAGACTTCAGGCTGTCAGAACGCCTACAGTCAGTACCATCTTTCCATGATGCACTCTCCTCAGGTTAACCCCCAACCCCACAGTCAACTCGATTCAGGATTGGTGTATCTGGGCCCCTCCCCAGCCTGGTCCAGGATCTGATATTGGGAACACTGAGGTGAAGGCTATCCCTCCCCGAGAACCAGCAGATCCTTAATCAGCACGATCTCACAGCGTATCGAAGTTGCTTGGTGCCTCCAGGTGAGCTATCTTGCCCGCGAACTCCGGCGTCTAGATAAGATCATCATCCGCGCAGAACGGAACGGGCAACCGTCTCATTCCCGACGGCACTATCAAAGGCGCTCACTTCGTTATCACCCCTGATTTTGTCCAAGTTACAGGTATGTAAGCTCGTCATCTCCAGTTTCATAGCCTAATCTGTGAATAGGGACTGGGACTTTGACGAACATCAATGTTCCTGCCGGGGACGCAGGGGTGAGTTCAACAACCTCTTACAGTTCAAAAACAGATCCCCTCATCATTTCATAGGGAGAGGTAAATCGCACTAGATCACACCCTAAATAGTCTATTGAAAGTCTTGGTAACAGCTCGACCCTCATGGCGCAGACGGCAATGGTAAGCTACCCTATCTTCGCCTTCTCCTTCATCCAAACCAACTTTTCAAGGTAACCCCGTCGGCGGCCTCGTCTTCTCGTCCGGGTTCGGTCCCATCCAGCAGCTTCACGAATGGACCGTACGTCCTTCCCGTTATCTCTCCCTTTCCATTCCCAAGACCCTCCCTAGAACTTTGTCAGCGACACCCAATTCTGCTTCCGCGCATGCAAGCCCGGTCCCAACGCCCCCGGGTGGTGCCAGCACGTCTACGACGTCATGGGCTGCGAGTGGAACATGCCTGCCAACTATGCCGCCGGTGTCTTTGAACAGTGTGTAGGCGATAGCGGGCAGGTCAGCACTTTCCCTTTTTATCTTTCCTGCACCAGCTGATCGGACAACAAACATCAGCCAATGGGCGTTTACGGCGCGTCCACCTTCTTCCAAGGCCAAGGCAACACGCCACCCGCGCATCCGATCCCATCCTCATCCTCGTGCACCACCTATACCAGCATAGGGAACGGACTCTTGGCCGCTACTTCCACCTCGACAAGTGCGAGCTCCTCGGTACGCCTTTCCTTTCCTTCTTAACTCATCAATTCACTCATCCTTTCCCATTAGCGCACCACTGCTTCCGGCTCGACTACGAAATCAGGCGGGACCCCGACCCAGACGTCAAACGCAGCGGGTCTATTGTCTTTGTCTGCGCGTCGGGTCGCATCACTGGCAGGATTAGTCGTCGGCTTAATCGTCGCCATCTGAGGTTGATCTCCCATCTCGCTCGCTTTTTCTTTTTGTCTTCCACGTGGATTCTACTTCCCAGGACAGGTTTACTCACTTGCTTACTGACGAACAGTTGATGATAATGACATTTTCGTTTCACGTACTTTCACGTATCTACTACTCTTGACTCTTTTCCATCCAGACAATTCAGTAGTGGTAGAATGTGCACGGACACTTTCAGTACAACGACTATCATTTCGACCAGAGACATTCGACATATACCTAGTTCTAGTGGTATTCTTCTAATACGCTTTGTCGCCCTTCACGACAATGTTCGCGATGTTTGCCTCTGACCCGACGGGTGCCAAGAAGGGTGACTTTTGTTCGAATGACCTGTTGAGAAAGAAAGAGTTCACTCAAGCCATCCCGTTAGAAAGGAACATGGTTATCAACACTCACTGTGGATAACGATACCGGTGCACAAGGGGTTTCCGGGCATTGCTCAGCAACAATTTCGTCTCTGACAGATCCAGCGACATTGAGGTATGTTTCGTAGCGAGTTCAGTCCAGAGGTCGCGGGGAGCGGTGTAGAGCGCGATCCAGCGTGTCAGGTAGACATCGTCTCCGGGTTCCGGGGCATACTTGTAGGCTGCGGCGAGGAGCAAGGAGCTTATAAGAGTGTTGCGCCAGAACGGGCTGCTGAATCCTGTAATGACAACGTTACATAAGAAGGAAGCGCCTGGCCGTGTACATGAGTGCTCTCGCCTTCTCGGGGGTACTCATGGGGTTCCTCGTGGTGATGATGGTCTGAAGAAAATGCCTTGCCTCGGAAGAGAATGGTGCTTGTCGGTCGCCGAATTCGGGCCAGGGTAGCTCTCACAAGAGACATGAGGTCCCGAGGGATGCTTATGTAACCATCACATGCTCCTCGTCATAGCCCCTGGCAGTACAGATACCAACGGAGAAATCGTGTTGTGACCACTGTTATATGGATTACCCTTCTTCAACTTCATCACAACCACCACATGGTCATTCTACCCCCACTTCGAAACCTTGTGTATATTGTCGGACTTGACCAGATGTTGCTACATTGCTGAGAAATGGACCCGCCAGACGAATAAGCCCCCGTCGGCATCGAGCATCCAGATCCAAGGCGGCTTGTTCAACGACGTTCACGGCAACCTGAAAGTTCACAACGGGGACATATTCTATGCCCACAGCCTGTTGGTTAGCCAATCGGAGACGGGTGAGTAGAGCTTGGACTATGGATACCATATTACGGAAACACTCTTGGATAGCCTTCCCCTTACAGGCGCTCTCGCAATGGGTCTCCCCTGGTGCTGCTTATGATTCCCAGGAACGGTTTCCTGCCCCTCGCTGCCATCCTGGGACTCGCATGGCGATATTGGGCAGCATTGACAAGTGGATCGGGGCTGGAAGGGGTGCCACTAAGCTCCTGTGGCTTCACGGACCTGCAGGTGCAGGCAAGTCCGCTATCGCCTAGACCGTGGCAGAGACATGTGCTGAACGCGGTCAGCTCGCGGCGAGTTTCTTCTTCTCTCGATCCAGTCCAGATCACAACGCTCTGAAACACCTTTTCCCCACCATCGCCCTTCAAATTTCCATGTCGTCCCCTCATAAAGGCCACAAGCTCCAGCATACTACGGGATGACCCATACATGACCCATCGTGTCTCTGGCTCCGCCGATCTTCTCGTCTCGCTGTTCCGTGACCAGCCCGGTACGCTCCCTAATGGTCCGACGACGCTTTCATCACCTTTCCTCGTCATCATTGACGGTCTCGACGAGTGTCGGGGCAACAATGATCAATCAATAATCCTGTCAGACATCCATGATCTCGTCGACAAACATCGCCTTCCCCTCCGGTTTTTGATCACAAGTCGAGCTGAATCTCACATTCACGAGACGTTCGACGAGCCTGTCATGAGCAGTCTGACCGAAATGGTTTCAATCTATGGAGATTTCCTTGCTTGTTCTGACGTCTTGACGTATCTTCGGGATGAGTTCAGGCGAATACAGGAGTCAAAAAGGCACAAGGATACAATGCAGTTCGTACTCAATCCTTGGCCTTCTGAGAGAGTTATAAATCAAATTGTGAAGAAATCGGGGGGATACTTCATCTACGCCGCTACCGTCATCAAATATGTTGACGAAGAGTACTTTTCATGCCTCGACCGACTTGATCAAGTACTAGGCATCTCAGCTGCTCACCATGATCCCGAAGAGATGCCATTCGTTGAGCTTGGCAGGCTCTATACCAACGTTCTATCGACATGCCCAAAATCCCAATTACCCCTGCTCAAAAGAGTGTTGGGTTTCTCCAGCCTCTTGTGGAGATCTCGAATATCGCAGTTTTCCTCGGTCTGCGGCCAGGGCGGATTAACTTGATGCTGCGAGGTTCGCGGTCAATTGTCGCTGTGGACGACAGCGGTGGACTTCGTTCGTTCCATGCATCTTTTCTTGACTTTCTTTTTGATCCCGCTCGTGCCAAAGAGTATCACGTCGATATCGAACAGTGGAAAGCAAGTAACTTTCATCGTTTATTTTCACTTGTGAACATTTCGATGCCAGTGCTGCGGCCCCGAGGCATCCAAAACAGGTTGGTGTCAATTGTCTTAACATATTTCAAAGCTCATGTATAGGACAAATTGCAGTCACCCTATGCGTTACAACCCCCAGCAGATTGAGACATGCATGGTACAATGTTCGCAACAGTGCTCTGAACAAAGTTCACTTCGAGACGACATTGTGCAGAGTCTTCAATTTCGTTCATGGCCGGAAAGCCTCAATGGCTCCTTTCATAAAAGCTTTTTGTTCCTGGCGATGCATTTGGTGCAAATGATTAACGTCGTGCGGGTATGCCCTTACAGTTTACATGATGGGACATTGCGATCTAACGTCTAGAATATCTTGAAGGTCGGTCTGCACGACAAGGCAGTCCTAGGTCTAACGTCGCATTACGCTACCCATCCCGCAATCGGGGTAGATAACTCTGCTTGGAACGACAAAACGCTGTTAGCCCAGTTGAGGCTGCTCACCGACTCTGGCCTTTATTTTCATTTGTCCCGACTGGTAAACTCCCCCGAAGAATATCAGTTTCTACAAGTTCTCTTCATTCTTGATCACACCATCTATCTCCAGGCTCTTCCAAAGCTACTGTGTCTCCCAAACTTGGTATCGTACATCGACATCAATGAATTCGTAAACGCGGTCCTCAGGCCAGTGTACCTCAACATTGAAGTTCACACATTCAGAGTCTTCGTTCAAGGCTTCCAACGGGATCCTGCGCGATCTGGAGGGTTCCATCATGATCCAGCGACGTGGCATGCCTTCGCCGCCACCCGTTTCCTTCGATTTTGGGCCACGGCGTCGTCGCAGTGAGAATACAGTTACCTTGCTCCCGGGTCGAAATTGACTGATTTCCTTCTTGGCGAAAGGGAGAGCTCCGAGTACTAATACGTGATCAACTGGATTCCTCGCCACATTAAGAACGCAAAGCCTGGCGACGAAGACTTGCTCACTGAGATACAAGGAATCGAGAGTCTTCGGAAGCCTCTATTCGACGAACTTGTCACGTCCGTCCTGGAACTAGTGGTGGTGAATTGGCTGCAGATCAGTAGTAATACTTTCTTGGAAGCCAAACGAAGGATCATCCCCTGACGGATGGCAAACTTATTTGTCGCAGAAATGGCTGAAACCGCCGAAGGACGTTCTATCACGATGGATGACCCGCGTTAATGGTCGATAGCCGACATCGGTGAAACGAACCTATGAGCGCCCGCATGTATCTGACGGCTCGACGAATGAGGAGTGAGCCGATTGCGCATGAATGCGACTATCACGTGAAGAATGCAAATCTATTCCTTCCACGCATGACACTTCTTTAAGTTATTATTTGGACGGACTTGAGTCGGGAGTGTGCTCCAGGACCTGTTTTTTTAGCTGCTCGCATGTACCCATTTTTGTCGGCAAGAAAGGAAATGAACTTTTCAGTCAAAAAACACCAGTACTTAGGCCAAAGACGAACATCGACCTGCGTTTCTTCTCGTTCAAGAGCTTCGCTGAGGTGAGACTACGGCTGTGGTTGCAGGGCGCAGTGGTGTCGTCGTGGAAGGGGTCGAAGTGGATGGATTCCGAAAGGTCTGAGAGGATGCATCATTATACCTGTGGTGTCGACCTGCCGTATCGTCATCCAAAATACCAAGCTCCTTGAGTCGAGGTGGAGGAGGAAAGTTCTGATTCCAGAAAGTGTAACTCCCGTAGAGGAACGACTGGGTTTGTATAGTATCCCCCCCCCACCTGGCTCCCCCAGGTCTTTCGATGACGAATACTTCCCGTCCAATGAGCTCAGACTCACATGGAGTCACAGTCGAGGCATCAGAAAATATGAATACAACAACTTACATATAAACAAAACATAAAATCTCAGTTCGACACAAAGGATTGCCACACATACAAAGAAGAAAAATTGTGCAACTCGTTCGCTGAACATTTTACAACGGATTGATATTTGGAATCGGCCCAACGGGAACGATGCGAGTGGGGTTGATCTTAGAACGCAACACAATTAGAATGAGTGATCACCATCCCAAGGTAACAGAAACGCACACTAGAATGTGACCAGTAGTAATGAGTCTTGATATGCTCGAAATTCGTGGAAGACTTAAAAGCATCGATCTTCCAGTACAGGTTCCGCATCCATCTAACATGATGTTCATATAATAGCAAAATCAGAATACGCTACGATGAATGAACAAAGCCAGAGTGACGCACTTGTCGATTGCAGGATACTGGTCGCGGATGCTTCGAATGTTGCACTTGAAATGGCCGAAATAGACTGGGTCGAATCGAACCTGAGGATCGCATATTGGTTTTTGAGGTCCGAGAAAAAACCCATCGAAAAACTTACGATGGTGACCCAAAGCCGAATGTCCGCTTCCGTTAATCTGTTCGCGACAAGATAATCCTTGCCAGTGAGAATCCCCTCAGCCTTGTCGAGTGCTTCGAAAACCTCTTTCACCGCCTTGCTATATGCTTCCTGAGTAGTAGCAAAACCCGATCGGTAAACACCATCTGAATGGAAGGGTAAACATATGGGTTATTCATGAGACCGAATTCGAAAGCCAAAGTCCGTCTTACTATTGATATTTGGATATGTCCATTCATTGAGTTCGTCAATCTCCGCACGTAATTTTTCCGGGTAGAAATTGAGGGACGCCTGGGCTGGAGAGAGGAAGTCGTTGAACGCGGTGTTGAACATGCGGATGATTTCCGAGCTCTCGTTGTTCACGATCGTTTGGGTCTTCTTGTCCCACAATACGGGAACTGTGAATCTAGATGCGCCTGTTAGCATATGATACGGCCTCATGACCGTGCCAAATTTGCCTCGTTAGAGGGATCGGTCATCGGTCTACATATGATAAGCCACCACAAAGAACGAGATGCACCTGCCCTGGTAATTGGGTTCAGCCTTCAGATACAAATCTTTGATATGCCGCGACTTGAAAAGAGGATCGACGTCTGCGCCGGGAAATGGATCGACGGTAGCAAAAGGCCACCCTTCACTCCCCATGCGCGGGGAGACCACGGTAATCGCTGGGCATGCCCGTCAGGTCGTTTGTCAGGATGAACAATGCATTGTACCGTACGGATGAGGTCGTCAAGGCCTTTTAATTTTCTGACGATAAGAGTCCTCGTGGCCCATGCTGAGGGACAGCGAGTATTTCAGGTAAGAATGTCGTTGTTCACAAGACGTGCTCACGGCATGCATATGAAACATAGAGATGGTATCTGTCTATACAGTTCCGTTTAAGTATTCGAGAGCAAAAAATAAATAAAAGTGTCGGTCGCACCGGGTTCGGGCTCGAAAGCACCTCCCTTCTCGATGACATTTCGAAACGATGAAGGGGTGCGTTTGAAGCTGCCATCCGGTTCCATCTGCATTTTGGAGATGTCGGATTGGAGAGTGATATCTCTGTGGGCTGTCATGCTAGACGGTGAAGACGAGTGGAGTTGGATTGATGAGTAAGACCCTTGGAGGATGACAGAGGATGACGTGCGGATGATGTCAAGATTAGTAGTTGATTGGTCAGCGAAATTGATTTTATTTAATTAATTTAATTTAATTTCCTACCATGCCACAGCCTGCTTGATCACCCTCAGGTCGCATCAGTCATCACGAGTTGGCAGCCCCATATCCTCAGTTCCTTTATGCGGATATGGAATGTTGTGTATTCTGTGTAGTCCATTACTTGAATAGGGAATCCGACCGATATACCCAGGTTTGGCCATTGGTATACACCAATTTATATCCCAATGGTCCTTCAACAAAAGCCAGTATAAGTGCAGGGTTCACAGCTCTTCTGGGCCATGTGTGAATCAACAGAGCATCCATGACACCGCTGACCAAGGCCGATTCCAAGAGCTCGAATTTGAAAATGTTTTTCTAGAGATATAACGGGTGAGCTCCGGCTAGCAAGCGGGAGGAACAGCTGTTCATACGCGTTCAGAATCATTCACGTTTGGCCTCCCCCATCGGTCGAAATAAGCCACCATCAGTTGAAGGCTTGGCTCGTGACTCGACTTCACCAAGAGAGATCCCTCGCGCTCGAAATCGATGGTCATGACGTACGGGGTCATCTTGAGGAAGAGGTCGTTGGGGCGGGAGAGCTCATTGACACGAGGCAACCTGATTTCTCTGGGACCAGCATCCAAACTAGCGGCAATTCCATGGGCCGCTGCTTCCGCGAGGTCAGGCCCAGAAATTCCAACTAGGGTTTTGGAAGTGGATCCCTCTGCAACATCGTCCCATCCGTCTTCGACTATAGACGTCGTGGCGGCAGGAGCGAAGAGAACATCAAATCCCTGATCCAATGCGGCCACAACCTTGACCTGGGGAGCCACCTCAATATTGAGGTTAAATGTACCTAAATTCGCCTGCCAGGTGGTTCGGAGAGAAACCTGTGGTGATGGAGACGACTGCGAACCCGATTCTCTATCAGCAAACTCGATCAAAAACTTGAGGGATGAATCCACCTCGATATGCAATTGTACCTCCGAATGGCTCTGTGACAGCAGCGTCAAGAACTTTTCAGTCCACTCCGCGAAATGGTCGTTTTCTAGCCTGAACAACAGACGTTCATACCACGCAATTACGATGGAACTGATTATCGGGACAAAGGTCTCCTTGCCCGGAATGCGGTCCTTCAACGCATCCCATAGAATGGGCCACCGGACGATTGGAACTACTTTATGGCCGAGAGTGGTCTCAAGAGCCGATATGGAGCCTTGTAATGGTGCTTTGGGCGAGTCCCACAAGTCACGGATATGAACACGGATTTTGAGGGGCCTGCCAAATGTACAATCAGATGGTTAGTTTCTCGCAATCGAAATGAAGTGCAATACACGTCTGAAGTAGCCATCTTGGGTGGGGTTGGTGAAGGAAGAACGGAGGATGTGAAAGAGTTCTAATTCTCATCCTTTTCCGTGTCGAAAACGGTGCCTTGACTCTGAGTCGTTCAATTGTGTTGATATTTCAGGAGAACCCCTTCAGCTCGAGGCAACAACTATCAAATGTTGGGGTTCGATGTTCAGGAATTGGTATAGCAACCATAGTTTTCATATCGGAAGGCTGTTCATGGGAGAGCGGCTTTGTGTGGCGGTGCATCTTGTATTTTCCCTCATCACTGGCACTCCTTGGAAATTTGAATACTCAAACTATTTCTAACGGCCACAATGCTTCAATTCATTATGTGCAAGCTTGGAATGTAAGAATCCAGATGCATCGCGTCTCATCGGCTCCGGAAGTTGCGCCATCCAACATGGGTCGTGGACCTTTCTATCACGCCTGGTATCGTCTTGCTGGTTTGACGCCAGATATTCTCGGCTCATGCGCTGCTCTAGACGACGATGACATATCAGTGATATGTGCCTTGATCATTATTCAATTTCTGGGGTACAAAGCGGACTATTACTGTCCTAAAAGACTCAAGGCGTCCCCCTTCGTCACCCATTCAGTCATTTCGCTATGCCCAAGAATACTTTTGTTCGCAAACCTGCCCTCGAGAAGTTGTCTCTCGCCGTCCGTAAAGACCGTGGGTGTTGCATTTACCGATGTGTCTTGCATTCGCGTCCTGATCGCCTCCTCGATAGTTCGTGACAATTTCGAGTCGGAAAAATCGAAATTTGAAAGCCAAATTGCCGAGAAACTCGGAATACCTGCCTTCAAGACTTCCTTCAATATGAATGAAGTTTGGGCTTATAGCACAGAGGGGTCCAGCTCTGCTGGAAGTATGATGAAGCGGTAAGAACTCTTCATGCAAGCTTCATGGCTTGTCACCTTATTGCTTTAGACTGACCCGCTTTCTAACAGTTACGTGGAGGGCTTTATCTATGCTCTCAATCGATATGTTGACCAATACGGCGATGATGGAAAGCTGCATTTCAACGGAGCAGTGACCAAGTCTGAACTCGGTCTCGCCGTCAATGAGCTTGGTGACCAGGTAAACAATTATGGTTGAATACAAGCTTAAGAGGGCTTTTTAAAAAAAACCCTCAACAGGCCGATACGATCTCCGCCGATGTCAAAGACGGCGTCTTCCGCATTCTATTCCGCCAAAACAATCTCGGATACAACCAAGATTACCTCTCAGATCCCCTTTTGAAAGCCATCGAGTCCGCCCCACGCGAAGGCTTCTCACTCGTCGCGAAAAACTCTATCCAAACATACTGGACTGATGAGATTGAGGACCTCACTGCAGAGATCGGAGAGATCCTCGCCATGAAGGACGTCATTCTCGATCCTAACTTTGAAGAGAACTATGCCACTCTGAACAAAAGCAAGGAGGACAAGGACTGGCAAGGGAATTTTGGGAGGGCTACATTCCAGTACTTCAGGTTCGCTTCAACTGATCATAATCTTCATCCTCGCATATCGAAGTGATGATTGCATTCGTTGGACACAGCGATGGCCTCAAATATCAACTAGAGCGACAAGGTTTCAGAGGCGATGACATGTTGCAAGAAGGTCTGGCGGAAGTCGTCACATCCAAGACTTTCAAACTTCGCGTCGTTCAAACAACCAAAGACAACGCGACAAATGAAGTCGTTATTGAGAACAACACTGTCTACATTCAGGTCACTTCTCTTTCTTTGTTCTCCAACTTCTCGAAGTTTCTGACCGAAAATTCGTTCAGACCACTCCGGCTAGTTGGTGGTACAATGTAAGCGATGCTGGGCGCGGTCTCCTTGACATCCTTTGAGCCAAAATCCTCCCTGCTGGGTATCAATATCGATCTGGTCATCTATGGGTGTTTACTGAGGATAGGATTTACATATGTAGCATATTTGCAAATTGCACGACTCCGTTCTGTAGGTTTTTTCGACTCGCCGTCAACGTCAAACATGAAATCATCCGCAGTACTCGAATCCAGGACAACCAATAGCGGTGCCATATTCTGCAGAGAAGATAAAATGTTACCCCAGTGAACCATGAGAGTGCAAGCGGCAATTACTCACTGCTTCCGTCAACGCCAATGATCGCTAATAGAGCCTGGAACACGCCACCCAGACCTTCACCTGTCAATAAACCAGCCTGGAAGCAATCAAAGCCATAAGATTTGAACGAGCACAATAAAGGGGAAGAAGACGGACAGCAAGGGCAAACATGTACATATCATGCGACCCGGGGCTCCTCTTGCGCCAAACATAGTTCCCGATCGCACCAATAGCCCTATAGTGGGATAAAGAAAGATGATGAGATGCTTGTGAAATGTTAGGAGTGATTGAAGAAAATGTAAGCACATGGAGATTGAGAATTGAACTTGAGGCAAGACGAACGCGAGACCGATGGCATTCTGCGTAGATATCGGTGTGAATGTGAAGAATCCGGCTGAAAGTCATCTTACCCAGTTGGGAACATATCCCCAGTACTTCTTGGGGACCCAGATGTGCTAGAAAAGTGCCGCGTATATTAGCGGAAGGGCGGGAAGAGGAACAGGGAAGAGATAAGAACCTTGATAAGAAGAGTAATAATGCTCGCTATGCCGAGCCCGATAGCGGCATAACCAGAGGATGAGGGAATAGCTAAGAACAGATGAGTAAATGAATCACAAGGAGATTGAAAGGAACTTGGACAAACGGAGGGAGGAGCTGGAGACGGCGACTGCAACAGCAGCCCAAGCGGCTACAGATGGAGCACCATATGTACATTCACCTAAACAGCATCATTGAATAGGGTTCTTTCAATTTGAAGGATGGCCACCGTAAAACAGACGAACCTGATTCGGGGGGGTACAAGATACAAGGCGACGCTTTCGTGAATAGAATGAACAATCCTGTAGTCAGGAAAACTGCAACAACTGATCCGACCAGCTGGGCAATAAATTGATTCCTGGGCTTCGCGCGGAGCAGGTAGCCGGTCTTCAAGTCTCCCGTCATATCAGAAGACTGAGCGGCAGCACCGGCGGCGACGACACCTCCGACCAAGTTGAGGGATTGAGCGTTGTTGGTAGCAAGGTGTGCCTCCCTCCCGATGCCTCCGAAGATGAGCTGTGAAGCCTGCAAAGCGCAAAGAATTGTCGGTAGGGTAAGAGAAGAAAGCGCGATGAAAAGATGGCGCACCTTCGCGACGGTGGAGACGGGATTGATGTCTGTGTGACCTGAGGATAGCACACCGATGAACGAAAATAAGAATCCAAGCAGGAGCGCCAAAATGGCTTCTCCGACGTTGAGGTGGAATTGCGTAGCAAGAAGAGCGCAAGACATTATCGTGGTCAAAAGAAGACCTATTGACCACCAACTGAAAGGTATACGGTCTTCGATAAGCGTCTGTTCCGGAATATTATCAGAGTTCTAACAGAATAGAAAATGAGTTTGATGTACCTGGTCCTCGTCTTCCTCTAGAATCCCAGATTTGCGGAACCATGACTTAACTTTAACATTTTCGCTTCTTAGTGCTGTATGCAGAGCGTGAACATAGACCGCGATGCCGATAAGGCATACATACCAGGTGTGACACTGAGGATGACGTCCGCAAAAGAGTACAACAACATGATGAGAACACCGGGCCAGAGAAGCCAGTACCGAGGTGAGGGATGAGTAATGTACGTCGATGGGTCCTTGAAAGACAGCGCGGCGTAGGTTACCAAAGGGTATTCGACGCTGATGGGTCTCCCGAACGCAAGCTCGTTCTTGACCAACGAAGGAGCAACTACAGCACGAAAGACATTAGTGTGGATCGATTCCGAAGTGGGGAGAATACTTACTGATTCCCCAAGCAAGAACGGCACCACCAACTAAAGGGGGGAAAGCGTGAAGTATATTTTAAGTGTACAAGATCCTGATAAAGCTTACGGAAACTCAAGCTCGCATTGAGGCCACTCAACATCCCAGCCGCATAGAATGCAGGAGAGACTGTTAGGAAGACGTCAAGACAAATAAGGTTGGAATAAGACCACTTACATTCGAGAAGCCAGCCGTAGTTCTCCAACGAGATCATACTGGTAAATCCAAGTCTGTAGAGGGTCCAACCAATATGCCAGTCATAGAGCTAAATATCGCATGAGCAAAATGAATCAATTTGTGATGAGACGTAAGACGCACGATACCAGGAGCATAACCCGACATGACTTTAACTCCAAAAACGAGGTTGAAGGAATAGAAAAGCATCAAGGCCTTTTTCTTGGCAGCAACTGCGCCTGCCCTTCCGCTGTGTAACGAACGGATTGTGTATGCCTGCATATCAACGTCATCCAAATGAGTTTGGCGAAGAAAGATATTTGTCCTCACAGTTGCAGCAGGCGTAGGGAAAGTAAGTTTCTGGTAAACGATGTAGTACTTCCGGAGAGGAATAACGAAAAAGACGCCAAAAAGACCACAGCAGGCCGCAAGAGCGAGGAGCTTGCCGACATCTTTTTGAGGTAGATCGGAGAGGAGGCCTAGACGATACATGGCGGGTATGCCAGTAACGAATATAATCCCCAGGCCACCTGCGGCAGTGGCAGCACTATATTTGACGGGGGGGTCAGGTATGGGTCTACATGACAGCATAGCAAAATACCTTTGAACCGTACAATTCTCTTTTGGACCGAATGGACCACCAAAGACGCGACCAACCAAGCCCGATTCTGGAAGAACACTCGACAGGGATTTAAGGATCGCGAATCCGAATATGGCACCAAAAAGTTGGGGACCAAAAGTGCCACCAGTCTTCAAGCCAAGATAGATATTGGACGACCCGACTTGGAAATATGAGAAGGAAAAAAATAGGAGGTGAGGGTACAAACATACCAATGGCACCAAGTAAAGACCCGACAAAAAGCGCCCTAGATGACCATTAGATCAGCTTTCGGTGGGATGAGGGCACGAACCGAAATGTGAGTTGATGGGTTTCTTCAATCGCCTCTGGGTCGATAGGAAAAGGCCGCGAACTGTGGGGGGGGTGAGAGTGGGATGGAACATTGTCATTAGGACAATATCTACTTACACGTCCGTTTCATCGTAGAGCTGGGTCACCTTATTTTCTTTCGCGAGGTCGTCATTGCTGGCCTTCTCATCAATATACTGAAGTGGGAAATCGGACGACATGACTTGAATCCCAGGCGCCGAGGCCGTAGTTTACAGAGGGCGGCGGAAACGATTCGGCATAGAGCTGTCACTTATATGTGCCTCGTGAGTGTCTTTGGTGAAACGGAGCATAGACTCCGACAACCGCCTTCCAACCATGGGGTCCGAATCAACCGGTTAAGACACCATATTTTCGTAATACCGCCCGCGAAAGTCGGCCGAGGTTTGACCATGTCTTTGACTGTGCACAACCACGGTCAGTAGCCCTTGTGTAAGGAAGAGCGTGGAGAAGAGTGAGAGTGAAAGGGACGCACATTTCGTCCCTGTGTGACCCATGGTGAAATGGTCCTAATGGAACTGCTTTACATAAGTGTATACGTACAGGATGATTCAATAAGTAACTTCAGACCAGGGATGACTGGCTTGAGATGGCCGGACGGTTTCTTATTCCCATGTTTTATCAGGACTTCTGTGGTATCGTGTTTCCACTTGCAACGGAGGGCTGAACCTCGAGGGTTCAAAAGAATTCTCCTTGATGCATGACAAGAAATCCATCAAACTCTTGGCGAGATACGCAAAGACCCCGACCCCCCTCCTTAGCCCAGGACATCCCTGTGGATCCAGGTAGGTGAGAAAAGTCGGGAACTAACTTACGGTGGAGTTTCAGAAGGACGCTTGAAGGGCGTGGAAACGGGGGGAAAAGTTCAGTTTTACGGTGGATACCGGTTCGCACGAATCCTGCCAGAAGCTGAAGAAGTCTTGCTATGAAAAAAAGCACCCCATCTTTTGTTTGGCCTGAGTCCGATCGGACACTGAACCTTCGGATCCAGCCCATAAGCCGATACACGGTATGAACATAGTCTGGCGTTCCCGAAGGAGGCTATATGACAAGAGCGATGAGAGCCTTGACAACGCGTACCGTTTGTAGACAGGGTGGGTCCGACTCAGCCAACCGGACTTGTGGTGATGTTCAGAATTCGTTCCTGTGTTTCGAAATCCTGCAAGGCCATTCATTGACAGAAACATATGTACCTACATGTAACACGAGGGTCAAGTATCGGGCCGATTCTCAAGCGGCAAGTTCGGATCGGTGAAACTGTGGTCACATTTCGTGCAAACGAAGAACAGCACCATCCGCGTCTCTTTTCGTTTTGACTGATCCTGATAGAATACGGCACTAAGCAGGATGGGCCATCGTAAGGATTTTTGTGAGACAAAGATGGAGACGCACTCTTCGTTTCCACATTTTGGACAGGAAAGATTAGAATGTGCCTTTGAGAGCCAAGAGTCATCAGCGTTCGAACAGAAGCATGACGGGCCAAGACTGACGAGTGTAGGGTCCGAACCGAGGTCAATCGTCACCCCGACTTGCTCCCTTCAAACCGGTTATCAACCCAGATGCACATCCTGCACAGGTGTCGGCTCACTTTGTAACTGTGAGCAGATCATTCCTGTATACGCATTGGTTGTCGCTAATTTCGTCGTACTGGCATATCCGACACGCGTAGACCATGACGCGTCGCTGTTGATCTGCTTTTGGATATAACAAATTGTTGCATTCCGAACAAAAGTGGAGTGAGGACTATGGTGAAAACCGGGAGGGATTGATTGGGTGTGTTTATATCCAGAAGCGACAACGTACCATCGTATTTTAAGCCCCCGGTGCTTTCATATACTTAACTGTGTGCGTCGGAGCGGAGTCAGCGGAACCGTGACGCGTCATGCACCTGTCACGCTAAGTTCTGAATTTTAAATCGCCCTTGAGTAAGAGACTACTAGTACTTCTGGCATCCCCCACATGTGTAACAGCGCCTCGCAAGCCCTAGAAAGTCCCAAATCCCTCTGCTGCATATACATGTCAGTTACAGAGGTATGGATTGGATTCATTACTTTGGTGACTTTCAGGAAGTTCCGGCCTGGGACCTAGGCCTTCGTCTGGGCGACGCCAGGATTGGTGAGGCTCGAGGCCTCGATATTGGTCTTGAACTCGGTTGACAAGCGAATGATCTGTCCTATATGTCAACGACGACCCACAAGCCCCACACGACTCCGTCCCTTACGCGGGCGAAAAGTCTTCGATGGTGTCTGTATCCCCTGCGAGCTCGTTTCTTGTTATTGACACCCGGTGGTCTATGGCCTTTCTCATCCTAACCTGAACATTGTCATGATGGATACTCAAGCTATCGACTGTAAACAGTCTTCCTTCTTTAACCGAACACGGAGGCCATTTCTGGGACATTTTCCGCGGCTTTCCTATCTGCCCCGGAACTCGAAACCCACGCCGCCTCTGAATACCCATGCGCCAAATTGATGAAAAAAGATTTCGTAACTGTGCCTGAACTTAACAAAGTCTTTGAAGTGCATTCTTTGCATTCTTGCTCTCAGACTCTCAGGTATATTCGAACATATTCCTTTTCTGATGCGATTTTTGACAAAAAGCCCCCATTTAGCCTCGACATCGGCAACTCCACGCAACATGGGCCTTTGATCGGCGTCACCATCATACGCGAACCGTTTGGTGTATATGTAGTGAGTCATGCGATGCTTTGGAGTGACTCTTGGGGGAGGTAGTCGGGTGGCGGAGTAGGTTGTACCAGTGCAAGGATCAGATCTTATAACCCACTCTATCAGTGTCACCACCAAATCGACTGCGCATCGCACTTTAATGATACTATTAATAGTACTTGGTACTTGACAATGTTGACAAAGTACCGTCATTTGCCCCCAGCCGTCCGGAACGTGGTCTTGGCATGGACTCCTGGTGGACGGGGCCAAGGATGGTTAGCTGAAGAGGGATTGACGGTTTGATTCTCAGTCTACAAGTCTTTGAAGCGCCCTGTGAAGCGCACTTGGGTGAACAGATTTGTCAGATCTAGAGTTTCGGAGTAAGTCAAAGTGTCGTGATCTTCCACTTTGATATCTCAGCAGACTCGGGCACCGCCCCCCATGCTGCCCACCCACATCCTCTCGCTTTGAAACGCCAGAAACGTCAGACATCACTTCCGTGACCACTATAGCACCCAGCCCAGCCAATGGCGACCACAACGGATCCAAATGCGTTCCCTTTGACGACGTCATCAACATCAATCTTGACGACAACGACCTCTCCCCCCACACCAATAACGCTAGACTCGTCGCCCACCGTTTTTAGCCCCCCATACTCCGTCTCCAACGCTGCTCTCGGGGCATCGTCCACATCGAACCCAAACTCGGGCGGCTTCGGGGGCAGCGAAAACTACTTCTTCGGGTTCCTCATCACTTTCGTAGTTCTCCTCATTATCTTCCTCGGGTGCGGATGCGTCTCCAGACATCGGTTCATAGCGAGGCGGAGGGCCTTGCTCGAGTTGGGCATATTTGGGCCAGAGGGTCAGCGGCCCTCATCGTCTCATGTCGAACCGACTTTTGTGGAACCTTGGCTTGCCGATAAGGCAGATACGAATTGGAACTGGGGAACGATAAAGGTACGCGTGTGTTCTTATGTTCCTTCCCACGTGGGTCGCTGCCCGTGTTGCGGCCGGCCGTTTCTTCCTTCTCTACGACCCTCGGCTTTCAACGAATAATCTGACTAACACCTCTTAAAACAGCCGCTGTCTGCAGTCGTGAGACCGCATCATCACCATTCAACGAAAGGCAAAGGGAAGCTGCGGTCAGAAACGCCGGCGCCTCCTTCCACACCACCATCACCATCACCACCAGCCCAAGGACTGTCGGTGTTCGCAAGGACTCTGCAGATGCCAAGGTTTCGCCACCGAAACCGAACGCCCAAGAAACCTGCTCACGAACCCAAGACAGAAATGGTGGTGCCGGAGCCTCCAGACCCTGTTGAGGTGCAAGTGGCAGTCATGGTTGCTATGCCTCGGAAACCGGAGGAAAACAACCACGGAGATGCGACTCAGACGGAGTATGCGTTTGGTGTAACGGAGGTGCTGTATCCTGTACGAACACCATTGTCCTAGGTTTTTGTCATCTGTACTTTGATATAATTCGATATATAGGGTTAACGTTGTGCTCTGTCTGGATGTAGACTCCGAGAAGTGCATGTTCGACCTTTATCGTAAGTGTATGTAGGATTACAAGCCCGAGGGAATAAAAAAGGGCCTTCCTTTCCGAAAATTAACACAGGTGAATAAATGCGCCTATTTCTTGGCCACGGGCTCCTGTTTAGTCCGTTGTATGAGCCCAAGCCCGACTATGACCCCATCAGCCAGGATATCCGCCGCCTTTTGGCCCTCCTTCGCGCTAGCCTCCGCCTGCCGAATAAATTCGTCCTGGACAGCCTTCGCACGTGCGACCTGGGGACGCAAGGGGTTGTGCAGAACAAGTAGTTGGCGGGATGAAATGAGGAGGTATAAATGAGCTTCCGGAGAGCGACGAGTGGAAAAAATGAATGACGCACCTCTCTAGGATGGTGCAGGCATTCCAAATAGTCTTCAGATTGGGGTCGGCACTCTACTGGGTTATCGGTCTGTGCGTAGCACTGGATGTTTTATTTGCTCAGCACATGTAATCTATCATTGTGTCGTCAGGGGTGCGACCCACTTTTGAAAACTCCTGCCAGTAGACGAAGCACCGGGAACGTCCTAGCGAAAAGTTACTAAGAATGGCCGTGACATTGGCCGGTCTGGTTCGTACAAACCTCCGCTGTAACCAAACCCTGACTATAGGTTACGAAGTCAGTAAGCTGGCCTGTGGGGTACAGAGGAAACACACCGCCATGATCTATCCTTGTGGAAGTTGAATTCGGGAGGATGTCACGTCGTCACGATCGTCACGGGCCTCGCTGAAAACATGGAGTCATCCTGTCCACCCATTCGTCCATCCCTACCATGGCGGAACAAGCTGAACTGGGGTTCATGAAGACCTATCTTAACACAATCTCGTCTCAGCCTGTAACTTACGCGGACGACTACCAACAAGCACCCAAAAATTGGCTCAGGAAAGTGCCCGTCCTCCCGGTTCGTGTCATGAATGTTCACAACCTGTGGAAGCTAATCCTTTGGAACGACCCTGTAGGTCCAAGTCCCAGCACCTCCCGCGCCGAAATCTCCAATCGAAACTGCCTCATCTGGTACGTTCCTATATTAAACTCAAGATATCAATCTCTCTTAATCCACACAGCCTCCATCTCCGTGACCTTCAAATCACTCAAGCCCCCTGCGGCGTACACGATCTCCGTCCACCCTACTGATACCATCTCTTCAATCAAAGGTCAGCTTGCTGCTGAACCGACCGCGCCCCCCGCCGATGCCCAGCGCCTTCTCCTGAAAGGGAAAGCCCTCGCGGACGGGAAGCTCTTGCAGGAATACCCAGTGAAAGAAGGGGACACGGTCAATCTCATCGTGAAACCTGGGTTTGATTGGGATCCCTCGCGGCCTGCTTCGACCGTTACTCCTTCGGGGTTGCAATCATTGTCACCCTCGCCACAACTGGGCACGGCGACATCGGACGACAATGAACCTTCTTCTGGGAGAAGACAGACGCGCGGGCATCAAAGGATCCCATCGGTGGTGCTGTCTCCATCGCCCTCGAGTACGCCGGGTGTGGTGGAGAAGGATATTGTGTTGACGCTGGATAGCAGTGTGACACAGGACATGGTGCAGTCTGAAGCGTTGTCGACGTTTGGGAACACGATCTCGAAACCTGAGTTTTGGGAGAGGGTGTATGCCCTTTTGAAGTATGCTGCCTCGTTGTTCTTTTTTCCATTTTCCAGTTTCGTGATTGAGCTGACTGTGTTGGTATTTTGCAGATCGGAATTTATAGTGGAAGGCGATGCGTTAACCGCTTTTGAGAACTTCTTCCGCGCGAGCAAGGGTGCCTTGACGCCGAGCCAGATTGCCAAGATAAGGGATCAGGTGGGGATCGTCGGTATGGCTGGGACGTAGACGGTGGGCGAATGTGAGGCAATAATAAAGTGTTCTTTTTTCTGATTTTGCGACAAGGGGTGTTGCCTTCCTTTCTTAAGCATACTATGTCTTCTCGAGATTCACCACTACATCCATTTTATACAGTTTGCGAAACCAAGATAGCGTGCACATGACATTGTTTTGTTGCCTTCTGCACCCTTTGAATTATTGAATGGCCCATCTGAGATGTGCACTCTGTTCCTCTAGAGACCTCGATCTGCGCCAGCAGGCTTTTTTGATTCCTGATTGTGTACGTTACTAATAGCTTTTCAATTTTGGGCATGCAGCACATGCACATGTCGCGAAGAGAAGCCACGAGGAACTGCTACATTGGATATACCTCCATGGAACTTCGAGGTCAGGCGGTACGTCGCTTATCGAACTCGTTGTTTCTGGAGGTGCAACACACCCTCTATCGATATGATGGTCTTATGCCGATGGACTTGCTGTGCTGACCGCCATGGAATGGAAACCAAGTCATCGTCCAAATTCTGCACGGGCGGCGTTGGCACATGGACATGCCTAGCATTCTGACAGGACCGCATGAACTGACATAAAAGTCAAGACACTTTCCTTTTTAGGTCGCTTGCCAAGAGGGTCCAGATGTCTAATATCCGTTTTGATGATTCACCCGCGTGGATATAAAAGTCTGCCGTCTCTGCTTGGCAGTACGACCTCTCTGTCCCCACCCCCCCCTCCCATCAGAAGCGTCTAGCGATGCCGCCCGGGGTCGAAGTTATGTCCTCCATCCATCATGAGACTCAGTATGCCGACGAGAAGGCCAGCTCTGAAGAGACAGAGGAGCAGCAGACGAACGGATACTTCGATGAAACCGATGTGTAAGTACCACAGTCTGGGCGTCGCCTGCGCCATCATGCGACCCCTTTCCCTCAGCTCGCAACCCTTCCCCATCGACCCGGAGGCGATCGAAGAAACCCACCAGCTCACGTTCAGGTTCGAACACATGCAATTGCATCTTGCTTTGCCTCCTTTGCTTATCGTCATGCAGGGCACTCTTCGTCGGATCCGCCCTTGGTGCTGTCGGTGCGTTTTTTTAGCGCATACCTGTTGCAAATTTTAATCACCACCTCCATAGTTGGCGCATCCAATATCTACCTCGGTCTCAAGACCGGTTTTACCTTTGGTCCCCAGCTCTTTGGTGCCATCTTTGGTTTCGCCATCATCAAACCCTTGTCTAGAATCCTTCCTGAATCCGGATTACTCGGTCGCTTCCTCGGCGGTCCTTTCGGTCCGAAGGAAAATTGTACGGTCCAAAGGTTCGTACACCTCGCACTATCATCATCAAGACATTATTAACCCGAACCTAAACTTAGTGCTGCGACAGCCGCGGGCGGTCTGGGAATTATCTTTGTCAGTGGCGTACCCGCCATGTATCGCCTTGGCCTCCTCTCCGAATTTCCTCAGCAAGACTTCGGCAAGCTCCTGGCCCTCACCGTCTGTTGCGGATTCTTTGGCGTCTTCTTCGTCATTCCTCTCCGAAAATATTACATCGTCCATCAAAAGCTTATCTTCCCAACCCCAGCGGCGACCGTAAGTGATCCGCGACATTGAATACCCTCGCTTTCTGACCGTGCTAGACAGGCATACACCATCCGCTCGCTCCACAGCGGAAAGGCAGGTGCTATCGCTGCCAAGAAAAAGGCGTTGATGCTTCTGTATTCCTTCTGTATCGTTTTTGTGTTCAAGGTCATGACGGGCTATGCTCCTGGAGTTGTATGCACCCTTTCTTCTCCGATCAATTTAGTTCACTCCTGCTCATCAATTTTATAGATCTATGACTGGCATATAGGCTGGACCCTCTACAGAATTGGTTTCACGAGTATCATTTCCCTTGAGAACTATGGCTGGATCCTCGAGTGTATGCGGCCGATTCTACTAGACTTTCTATCTGCAGCTAACTTCTCACACAGTCACTCCTGCATTCTATGGTGCGGGTATGTTGAGCGGCCTGAATGCGAGCTGGAGTTTCTGTAAGTCCCACCAACATAGCATACATTCGGTACGCTTGACACATCTCCCTCTTCAGTCGGTGGTGCCGTTCTTGCTTGGGGAATCAGTAAGTACTTTTTTCAGACCAAATCCGTCACCACTAATGCCTGTCAAATTGTAGTTGCACCCTCCCTCGTCAAGAATGGACTCGCATTCGGGAAGCCAATCAGCACCGAATATCCGTTGGTTTCATACGTCTCTCTGTCTTTCAAGGACCCAGCACAATTCATAACCCACCCTTCACCTCGGTACTGGCTTCTTTGGCCTGGTGTATTCGTCATGTTGTTGTACTCCTTCGCCGACGTCATCATCAGTCTTGCCCCGGGGGCGTGGGGTATGTCCCTTGTCGGTCGTCTCTTCTACATTTCACTGAGCTCATTGTATTGGCACCATGTAGCAATGAGGAAGGAAAGTATCAATTTTAGGTCATGGTTCCGCACAGCTGAAATTTCAGAGGATGATGAAGATCAGGTGCGGATCCGACTTTTCTTCTTTCTACTCCCTTTTTGCATCCGCTCATTTTCATGTTGCCTAGACTCCTCATGAGGACCGTATTCCATTCAGTTGGTGGTCCATAGGCCTTTTCTTGAGCACAGTCATGTCTTGCGCTCTCCTTGCCACGCAATTCCATCTCAATGTCGGAGAGGCCCTTCTGGCTCTCATACTTGGATTCATCTTTTCATTTATTGCCGTGCAATCCTCAGGCCACACTGACGTGAACCCCGTCTCCACGGTCGCCAAGGTTCGCCTTTTTTCTCGCCCTATCTTTCCCCCACTAATGACCGCGGTTTTGATGATGGCAGGCATCTCAACTTATCTTCGGAGGAATCGCCAAAGGAGCCCATCTTCCCACAGACAAAGCAAAGTCCCTCAACTTGGTTGGAGGTATAGTGGCCGCCGGTGCTGCCGCTCAATCTGCCGACATGACCGGGGACCTCAAGACTGGCTATTTGCTCCGCGCGAAGCCAAGGAACCAGTTCATCGCACAGCTTGTCGGATCGGTCGTCGCCGTCTTCTTGACGACGGGCCTGTTCATCTTGTTCACCAAGGCAACGCCGTGTATCTTGTATCTGCCGGCATCGGGTTCGTTTTTATACTTGTCATTGTTTGCGGAGATGACTTGAACGTTCGTGGTAGGTGAATGCACGTATGCAGCTCCATCTGTAGCCGCTTGGGCTGCTGTCGCGGTCGCTGTTTCAAGTTCCACCCTCCGTTAGTGCGATTTTCTTTACCTCGGGAGTCAACTGAAATTGTCCCCCCCTCCTTCCCTTAGCTATCCCTCGGTCTTCGGGTTATACTGCCATTGCACTCGGCATCTTGAGTGTTATTACTCTTGTTGTCAAGGTGGGCGGCACCTCCACTCCGGCCCTCTGCCGCTCTTTCACTTACATCCCCTTGTCTAGCATGCCTGGCTTCCGAAGAAATACTGGATATACGTTCCCAACTGGGTAAGATGCACATGCAGCACTTGTGGAAAAAAAGATCCTCATTATAATCACTTCATCCGTACAGAACGCCGTTGGTCTCGGGTTCGTCGTACCGCAGGTTTACTACCCCATTGCCATGTATGTTATCCTGGCAGCCGTTTCTCGGTCTGGAAAGAATCTCACTTTTTTGCGCTCCAGGGTCTTTGGCTCGACAATAAATTGGTTCTGGCACAAGAGAAACCCTGCTTCGTATGATATGTACATGTTTGCTCTCGCTGTGCGTCGTATCCGTTTCTCTCTGTCGAGTCCATCATCTCATTGTTCGTCTAATGAACGTAGGCGGGTTTATTGGCCGGTGAAGGTCTGGGCGGTGTTTTCCAGGCTCTCCTGGCCGTTATTGGTGTGGACGGTGGAAGTGAGTCCTCCATTGTTCCAGGATTTTTGGCAACGTCTTGCTGATATCGATGTATTTTTGTGCAGAACATGGCACTGCCATTGGTTGCCCTGCATTCGAATTTTGTGGTTGATTTTATGGATTTCATTACGCGGTTGCTTGTATGGATACTGGATGATCATGCTGTACTGACATACCTAACACGATGACATCATTTCTGAAGGAGCTGATGGCAATGATGCGCGCGAGTCGAAAAGCTGAGGGTGGACGATCATGATAATCGGCTGGTTACCTGACTTGCCGGGAAGTATCCTTCATTCAAGGCTGTAAGAATCTCGATGTTCGAAGACAAAGTTGTTCTGACGAGAGAGTATTGATCTCGGGTGAGCGGCTAGACCATTGCGGTTTCCACCTGCTGATCCTGCAGGGCTGGAGCGCTGACCTCTACTTCCGTGATATCGGTCCCCTCGAAACGGAAATGGGCGCCAGGAAATTCCTCCTGCACTGCCTCAATTACCAAGGCCGGTCCCCACGTTACGGCAAAGCGTTTCCCAAAACGGTGTCGGTGGAAAGAAAATCCCACCGAATTGCAAAAAAAGCCACCGGATCTTGCACCGGATAACGAAAAATCCCACCGAAGAAGGTAAACGAAATCCCACCGTTTTGCCTTTCCATCCCTGCCACTCTCGCCCCATCATTCCTAAATTTGGATGTGGGCGGGCCATTATTTACCTTATGCATGGCTGCGGACACCTGCTAATTCAGGTCCTGTAACATAACTTTGAGCTCTTTAATGCGCTCGTTTCACGACTCGGACTTCCTTTGAATCTTTCTCACCCGTGAATCGATTACATGTTTTCTATCAAGGGACGCCTTCGGGGGGATTCTTGAGTTCTTCTTTGTATGTCGCAAGCGTCGAACAATTCGTCTTGATAGCACCGGCTTCCTTACAGGTAGCTTCCTGGCGTGGTTTCCCGTGCACCGAGACTGTTCCAACGATTGGGCTCTGTTCCAAAGTGCTGGTGTCTAAATTGTGGGCGGCATGGCTTTGACAGCGTTCATATCATTAGGTGATTGTCACCAGTGATCGCCCTTCATCAGCCAAAGGAATGGGTTCACGGAAGCCAGTGCTTCAAGGCCAGGCAGCAGGATGGGCGGGATATATATCATAGTTCAAAGCGGTGCAGTGATGCCATGCTGAAATCCCACCGACACCGTTTTGTATTGAAATCTCACCGCTTTGACAAAAATCCCACCGCCGCCGTTTTGTCGTATACTCGTTACGGCACGTTCATTCCGTCTCGCTCGATGCTTGGAGATTACATATATAGAGACCGTAATGTTTGATGCATATTAATATAGGCCGTTCGGATCTCCCCCCAAGGAGTTTCAAGGAGCATGAACACGAAACGCCAGACCTCTCCATTCGCATCATAGTATACACATGGCGCCTGCGAATGACAAAAAGGCGTCAACAAACAGCAAGTACCATCATGGACCAAGTGAGGCTTATGGATAATAGTCCAAGTGGGGTCAACTATACGTGGCGAACAGAGGGCCCTGATCGAGGCCACACGAAAGGCCCAATACTGTGACAGATGGCAGAACGTTAGAACGGAACGGAAATACGACGACCACGACTGATAATATCAAACCACTCATGCGGATGTAAACGAAACATGAAATTGCTGGTCCCATTGAGAAGAGACTATCTGTGTCCAGAGGGTACTAAGTATCACGTATGGAAAGAAGAGAAAGACTGGGAAACAAAGGAAAGGATATTACTTGCCCGTCTCAACGCATAATTCATTCGTCCGTAGCCACTAGTTTCTCTCCTTTCTCGACCTCATGACCTTATTTCGCAATGCTCTTTCTTTCAACTCGTTCTCCCTTTTCTCGAGCTCCAATTTTGAATCCTGCAAAAAGACGAAGGTCAGTCCTCATTGACCCCCTGCCAAGAGGATGGGAGTCCTGACATCTCGGGTCTTTTCATCGTCCCATGTGTTCCTCCTGCGTTCGGCTTCGGCTTGCCCCCTAATTTTTAGCTCGGGTGCTGTAGTACCTTGATCTCTGTCATCATCCATTCTATCGTTTCTGGAAGGTAGGGTCCGACTATCGCTGCTTCTGCTCCGGCTATAACTCGCCGGCCTCTTGCCGCCCCCCTTCCTGCTGGTGCCTGGGCCGGGAGGCCTCTGGCGACGCGTGGGAGATGCAGAGGACATAGACGGCGATGGACCCCTGCGGCGGCGCCGAGGGCTTACACTCCTTCGCCTGCCCGGACTGACGCTGCGCCTCCTGGGATACCCACGCGCAAGAGGAGGGGACTTCGAACGACTCGCAGAGCGGGTCTGCGAGCGGATCCCGGGAGACAGGCGACGTCTCCTGGCAGGAGGACTGTTACTATCTCTTCCTCTATGGCGCCTCTCGCGATCCCGTTCACGAGGAGGCGGAGTGAACGAGGGCGACCGTGGCCTGCGGCGTGTGGTGGGAGGAGTACGGGACGGAGAACGGTTTGGAGAATGACGAGGCGGCGATCTTCGTCTGGCGGGAAGTGGGCTACGGGAACTGCGTATATCACGGGAGGGTGAGCGACGACGTGGGGGTGAAGAACGGCGATGGGGAGGGGGTGAACGATACCGACGCATCGGAGGAGGCGAACGGGAGCCCGCTGCACTGCTTGAGTTTCCTGACGGAGACCGTCGGCGTGGAGGGGACCGAGAAAAACGACGACGAGGAGGCTAAGGACGGATGAGGACAAAAAAATTGATAGAGTGACGTAGGACATACACCACCACCACCACCACCACCACCCCCTCTGCCTCCCCAGCCAGCATCTCGAGGCCTCCCTCCGCGATCGTCGTCATACCCCCCACCGCCACGACCTCGACCTCGACCACGTCCGCGTCCTCGGAACCCACCGCGACCTCCGCGCTCGCTATCTCCCATCTCGTCCAATCGGAGTCGACGATCCCTCTCGTCAAGTGCACGAGTATCGTTCTCACGAGCGCGGCGCATTTCCGCCTTTTTTTCTTCGATGAAAGTGCGTGGCACGCCCGTCACATCGGCTTGAGCTTCAAGGAGTAGGTTCCATAGAGCCATCATGAAGGCAGGTGTGTCTTTCGTCAAAAAGCCGGTCAGGTTTATTTGCATCTTCTTCGGATCAGGTGTCTGGTACGTGTCCATAAGTGGGCCGGTAGTTGACGGTTGTGAAGGGAGCATACCGGGTTCTGTACGTCTTCCAGCAGGCCCATAGCATATTCAACTACGACCTCATCTTCAAAACCAACGAGCTCAATGATCTTCTTAGCAATCCATGGCCTTATGACGTTGAGGTTCACTTTCTTCATGTCCACCTGTCCAGAAATTCAGAAAACCCCAAGAAATGTACATCAGGATCGAACCTTTTTTTCGAATTCTGGGGGGAATTTCATGGTTTTGAGCAGCTTGAGCTCCTTGTCAGAAAAGCGCCTGTCCTGGTCTGCGGATGTTCCTTTGAAGAAGCCTATATAGGACATTGGTGAGTGGATCCTGAGCATGCCTGTCCTACTGACCAGCGTCTGCCATGTTTGTTACCTCGAAACAACAGCGGTGGAGGTTTTGAGTTGGAGGGCGTGGGAAGAAGCAACTCTGCTGGCAACCCCAAATCACAAGTACCACCACGACTTGGTCAAAATCTACATTATCGACCTCAAGTCTTTCGTGAAAATGGGTCATGGTTCGAGTATATTATATATGGGGCGAACATGAAAGTGCACAAATTTCCTGCAAGCATTAATTGCGGCTGTAATGTTTGGGACGATACTCAACAGGGTCGTCCGCCCAGCTTCCATGGCAAAACGGATCGCGGGATGCTTCGCGTTCGAGGTCGGTAGCTCTCAAAGACTTGCAAGCTATTTATCTCAGATCCTAACAGGATCACAGGTCCAACGTGTCGGATGCAGGAGATCAGAGAGCAACCCATCATAAAAGGATCAGTCTCAGTTTGTGAATACCCTCCTCGGAGCATGTCCCCATCAGCAAAAGCGCATTATGTATGCATTGGTTTGGGCGATAAGAATCCAGAGGGATCCATATTTAAATCCTTCCGAAATGAAGGCATTTTCATGCAGAAATAATATTTTCTTGAATCGACAATACACAGTATCATTCGATTGCGTACTTATGTCCAATCTGGAATATCAACTGAATGAGTGAGGAAGCATTTTAGTGGTGATGGATTCTTATTTACAATGTGGGCTAGAAGTTGAATTTCTTCTCCATGTTGGCGAGAACAAGCCATTTTTGATCAAACTCATGTGGGGATTGAATTTCAATGCAAAGTGGTCTAAAGGTTGGACCATGTTTTTCGGACATATTCCAGGACAATCCCAGGTTCCGCATTCATATTACATCCGGCGTCAGTGTACTCATGTCAGTATCTTCGATTCATGCTCTTTACAAGATGAGTTGGTGAAGTGGTTTGTTGTGGGTTTGTTGTGCGGTAGTGTCCCATCCACATTTGTAGGGGATGTTGGTTCAAATTCTCTCGAGGGCAGTTTCCACATCTTAATATTATTTTCTAATCATTTTCTCGGTGAGTAGGTATTCCTTTGGCTAGTGACGAAACATGGTGTATTTCACCATGTTTTAGAAAAGTATCCAAAATTGCGAAAACTTTGGCAACTTTGGGGCAACTTGGCAGTAAGTCTTCAAACAAAACTCAAAGTTCATGTCAATTTGCCAAGAAATCGTCCTCAGCTATTGGTTGGCATGGTCCCCATCATTTCTCAAGATGCCCATGTTTGGTCAAACATATAATGGTATGTATATTGTATGCCTACATATTGCACTTCTCGCGATGTCATAGTTCACGTTGGAATGATTATTGATGTGCAAAACGCCATCCCTCATTGCAAGCCAATGTAATTTGCCATTAGTTGTGCAGTATAACTCCTAACCTTATCTGCGTTCGGGTGCAAAATGGACATGTCGAAGGTCAGCTGGCGGAAATTCGCAAACGCATTGTTTGTCGCAAAAAGTTGGTCCATTTCCTCCCATAAATCGAGACCCACAAGCTGCTTGTATGGCTCCACAGACCTGAAAGTAGCTTGAAATGTAATTCCCTGGAATGATACCTCGGAGTGAGAGGCCATCTCTGTAAAAACACTAAGAGCCCAATAGAAAGGGCTACGGTCAAGAGAGGTCATCGCAACGTCCGAGACTCTGATGTTGAGAAAACGGATTTTCGATGGTGCTATCAATTCAAGCGCAGGAGTCGTCTTGCAATCGTCCAAGTCGCTCGCAAATTTCAAGCATCCTGTTTCGGAGGTACCTTCAAATAGCAACCAAAAAGCGACTTTGTTGGTCATCCAGCTTGAGGGAACTTTGGCCCCGAACGACCTGGATAATTGGAAAAGTGGGCGGAAATGATACCTTCTCCGTGGTTTTGTCGATAGTGAATGACCTGCACATCCCGTATCTCCAGCCTGATCAGATTTGAGGATCCGATGAAAGGATGCCGGACACCTGGCATCCACCTTGCGTTCGCAGTTGGCGATCAATGATGTGAACTTTGCGTTTGGGAGGCCTGTAGGATACTTGAACATTGAGTATTCAACAGTGGCCCTTCCCCTAGAATTTCCAACGTCATTTCTAACACGTAACACGGTAAGTAAGAAAGTGACCGCGGCATAACCGAGGTCCGAGGCATTCAGTGGTGACACAAATTTTGAGTGGTTGTGAAGGGACCTTGCTAATTAACGCAAGGTAACAAGGTCTGGATGTAACACCTACTTTGACTAGACGGACCACGGTGAAAGTTGAAATTGAGTTGAAACTTGAAAGAACTGCCACTTCTGTTGTTGAATGTTTGAACGAGAGGGCAATGGCGGTACCACGGAGTAACGCTCCTTCAACGACGACGACGAGAGCGACACTGCCGCCCGACGAACGGCTGTGCCCTTCCTGAAACAGCTCCAAATTTTACGGTCATTCTTTATCTTGCTCTGGAATCTTCGATAGGCTGTACCACCCGTATCATAAACGGCGTTTGTCACCGCAGCAGTCCCAATTCCACCATGGCACAGATGCCCTCCAGACCCGTGCTCCTCTTACTGCTCTCGGGGCTACTCTTCCTCTCAACACCAACCTATGCAATCAAATTCATACTTCCGGCGCAACGCTATCCGCCAGCCAAGTGCATCTGGAATTCAGCGCATGACAACACATTGGTCATTGTAACGGCCAATGTTGGACCGGGGGCTAATCAACGCGTCGACGTTGACATTGTCGACTCGAGCCCGAAGAGGAACGTGTACCTCTCCAAGAAGGGACTTAAGAGCGAGTCGCGGCTGGCCATTACCACACACAGCGAGGGCGAAGTTGGGGTCTGCTTCAAAAACCATGTCGAAGGCGGCGAGTACAGCTTGTGAACCATTCTGACGGTTACGCTGTGCTCAAACCTCTACTCTGTTTAGACATCTCTTATGACAAAGCCTCGAAACTCTCCAGAACGATTGATCTGGACGTCGATATCGGCGCCGATGCAGTGGATTACAAGTCAGTTGGATTTTGACTCAACTTACCCCAAGAGCTAACTGTCCTCCCTAACAGCGCCATTGCCAATCAAGAATCTCTTTCAGTCCTCGAGACCGAGATGCGAAAGCTAGAAGGAGTAGTCAAAGAAATCGTTGATGAACTCGGGTATCTTCAAACACGAGAAGAACGTTTCACCAACACCAACAGTGCGTTCGTTTTGCGAGGGTGTCTGTTGGCCTCCGAACTCAAAACTTGTCTCATTAGCATCTACTAACCAACGGGTTCAAAACTTCGCTTGGTTTTCCATCGTCTCGCTCACAGGTTTGGGGGTCTGGCAAATCTTCCACCTCCGGGCATTCTTTAAGAGGAAGTATCTCATCGATTAAATCTCCCATAATTCGACCCCGCATGTAACGTAGCAGTGGAACCCATTGTCCGGCTTGGATTTATTGCTCGGAATCCTATTATAATTTATAACGCATTCACAGAGACTGACACCCGCTCTTGTCGTCTTCAACCATAAGCCGGGTCTGACGCGGAGCTTACCCGGAAAATTCCAACTGTTCTCCAATGACATCCCTTGTTCTCTCTTTCTCTTCTGGACATCTGAATCGAGAAATTCATTCGATGACTAGTGCAGTTCTCTGGTGCAAAAAAATCGCAAGTCGTTAGGTTAGTACGCTATCGAAAGACCCATGTCGCATGTGCTTCGTTCATGAGTCCTAGATCCCGACAACATCCACGACCAGGTACAAAATATCCCCGAAGCCGTTCATCGCAGTTGCGCGAGATCGATTTTATCACCGCATCCTCGTCGGTCCCTGTTAATCGCAATGTGACCGACTCGGAGTCCATTTGGTGTCCCATATTGAACATCCGTGTCTCATCCCGATCCAGTTGAGATGCCCGGGTGAGCCGGGCACCACGCCTCTCGGCGGTGTCGGCCCTCTAACGCGATCATGACCCCTGGATCAATGGATCAACATTTCGGCGACTCTCGTTGGGGACAATGGAAATGGTTTCATCGTTCCTCAGCCACTATCCTCTTAGACGCGGGTCCAATGCCCAGGTACGCATACTGCATGGAGTGGGGATGCGGATTGAGTCTGATCGAGCGCCCATGCTCAGGTCCTCAGACTGCATGTCCCGTTGATGCGGGTTGAGATGGGGATGATGCATGCAGTGGGCTTGAGACTATAAAATGCTCTTGGTCTCAGAAATTCCTGCATCCTAAATTATAATGAACCTCCTCTTGCCTTGTTGGGTTGCGCTTGCAACCTCTGCCTTCGCGCTTGCTTCACTCACCTCGTGTCCTCCCCGCAAAGATGCCGACTTCGATTTCATTGTTGTCGGAGGTGGTGCTGGGGGAGGACCCCTTGCTGCTCGCCTAGCCGAATCGGGCTACTCGGGTGGGTATTTTAACACGTTAATCCGTGCATCTTTAATTGACCACTCCTAAAGTGCTTCTCGTGGATGCCGGTCATGACGTTGTAAACGTTAACACGACAATTCCTGGTTATAGTCTAAGGTCTCTTGAAGGTCAGTCTGGATGGCAAAGTATTGCCGTGAAAGACACTCATGGCTTTTGAAGATCCTCAGGTTGATCTGAACTACACTATCCAAGAGTACCCCGATGGGTTCAACGCAGCGAGACTCGATAGCTGGTACATATCTTGTTCCGCTCAGCTGGGCGAAAGTCCATTCTAACCTCCATGCAGGTACCCCAGGGCACGAGCTATCGGAGGGTCAACTGTAAGCACATCCTTTCCAGCTCTTTCGACATTAATCAACGACTTCGATCCCAGGTTCACAATACCATGGTCAATATGATCACCGGTTTGAAGACCGACTTTGACGGTCTCGCAACTACATTCAATGATTCATCGTGGTCAAGAGAAAATATGCAAAAATACTATCAGCGCATTGAGCACAACATCGATTCGTCGGTTTCGCCAAGCGACCACGGGTTCAACGGATGGTTGAAGACCAGCGGTTTACCCGTGGACGTTTTCACCGACAGACCTTATCTTGTTGGTCCGTCCTTGATCTTTACTGGGTAAGAAATGCGAGCTAAAATACCCGACCAGATGCACAAGTCACCGATATATCCACCGCGCTCGCTCAGCAAGGCCCTCCCATTGCAGATGCCAATGCTCTTGCTTCGGACGACGCAGCAGGTGTCGCTTCTCCCAGTGCGACTATCGATGAACACCACATCAGGTCGTCAGTCCACGAGAGGCTCATTGCTGTAGCCCAAGCGCACCCCAAGAAACTCCAGTTTGCGACCGACACGTTGGCCACGAAAGTGCTGTTGTGCAGAGGCACAGCAGGAGCTACCAGGGCATATGGTGTACAGATCGCCCCAGGTGGGGCGTTAGCCGTGTCGAGTAATTTCCACGGAAAGGTTTCCTTGAACGTGAAAAACGTTACGGCACATCATGAAGTCATCGTCAGTGCTGGTACGTTCCAAAGTCCCCAGCTGGTGAGTAAGACTCGGGTTCCATTAACATACCCTTCGTTGACGGCTTTCGGTCTTGTAGCTGATGGTATGCCGTATTTCCCATCGTCACAGCACAGAAAAATATATTGATGACATATTCAGCTTTCGGGTATCGGCGATAAAGCTCATCTGAATGAAATGGGAATAAAACCAATTGTGCATCTGCCCGGCGTCGGCCTGAACCTGCAAGGTCCGTTTACCATAGGTAATCTGTGCATGCATGAGGTTAACTCTTGGCTCAAACAGACCATGACGAGGTTGCCGTCAATTGGCGCTTGAAGAACAACTTTACATTATTCAATGGTTGTACTTTTTTGTCAGACCCTGGAGTAGACCCATGCCTTGCGGACTGGAATGCGAACAATCACCAAAACCTCTACGCTTTTAATGGACCGCTCGCCGCTATCATCACGAAGTCGACTCCAGAAGCTCCTGTACCTGATGTGTTGACGTATGTTCTTCCTGCGCACTTCCTGGGATTCTTCAGAGGTGTGCATCAAATTTCGTGGATGTCCTTCTTGATACTTAATGCTTCAACACTTCCCAGGTGCTCCGCAACAATTCGCCGAGACCGGTAATGCTCTCACCGCTATCGTTTTGTTCGCTCGTGGATCCTCGAAGGGCACTGTACGCCTCACGGGCTCCCATCCTCAGGATCTCCTCAACATCCAGAAACTCCGCTTCCAAGATCCGGTTGGTGGTCCCCAGGATATTGCTATCTTAAGAGAAGGAATCAAGAGGGCACGGGATATGGGCAACCAAACACTCATTGCTTCTCATGTGAACGCTGAATTGTTCCCCGGACCGAACGTAAGCACCGACGCTGAAATTGAGGAGTACGTCAAGGAACGAATCTTTGGTAAATGTCCTTTCACGCTTCTACTGCTTGGCGACGCGCTGACGCGTATGGTTTACACAGGCCACCATGCGTGCTGCACGAATGCTATAGGCACTGACGATGGTATGTCTTACTGGTGCTGCCAATCTGGGTTTCATCATTTCACTAATTGCATTCACAGATCCCAACGCGGTTTTGGATGGCAATTTCAAAGTGAGAGGTGTGAAGGGGCTGAGAGTCGTGGACGCCAGCTCGTGGCCACGGATACCTGGATTCTTCGTGGCAACGCCGACATATCTGGTATGTGGTCGATCGGTCGCCATTTTGTCGTGTTTTTGATAAGTTTGAATAGATCTCGGAAAAGGCAGCGGATGCCATCATCGCAGATACCAACTTACGCAAATGAGGGAGGTCAACGGACATTTGATATTGGGTGGGAATGGACTTTCACCAACTTGATACCTCATACTATATATACTACATTAGTACACTTTTTGAAATAATACCTCATCTTGGAACATGCTCGACGAGGGACGTATCGACGACGGTATCGTATGGTCGACTCCGAGTCCGTTGGATGGATTTTGAGGCGGACTGCCATATCCGTGCGCATTGACAATAGGAGTCAGAGTGCGAAAATCGATTCACAAGTGAAACGTGGGAATGTGTGAAACGAGGCGAAACGGTGGTTTCGCCTCCAGAGCCCACGAAAGCTCAGTTAACATCAATGATCCCAAAGAGGAAGTTGCAGATGTGTTGCGGTGAGTCTCTCGAATCGAGGGTGAAACGGAATGCACTGTGGGGTGGTCAAACCGGCCCCGTTTTACACTCGATTCAGTGGTTGATGGGTTGATATAGGTGGCGTTTCACGCAGTCGAAACGGACTTGAACCAACTTGTGAACCGGACGTGAAACGCCGCTGAATCGTCAACGTGTATGTAGTACGGGAGGTCCCGCCTGTTCTTATTCGGGACCGGCGGTTAATATCAACCTTCAACGTTCAACTTTGACTCCCGCGTGCCAACGTATCAAGCCGCCAACGGACCCTCCCATCATCGTTTCAGCTGTGCGGCCCGATCCACTCACTTCTGCCGTGGCTTTCACATCGTTTCACCCGTTCTGCTAGCACTCCCGCCCTGACGGACCATGCTTGTCATTCTTAGGATGTCGGCTCCTCTGGTCATGAATTGGTCTCCACCTTGTTCGATTAGGTATAAAGGCTGTCGCCTCAGCGTTCATCAGTCCCTTTGACTACAGCATCGGCTAGCAAGAGTCCCGGAGTTTATCGCATCACAGACAAATCGGGGTTTGCTGATGCTTGAGATGAGCAATAAACCAGATCCATTCCCTTCAGGGCTCAACATCTTCAATACCCAAGGCCGATGCTCAGACCACACAATCTCTTCCTCCCGCCGATAGGCAACTTTTCAATCTCTTCTGGTCCGTCCAACAGCCATACAGATGTGGCCGCCATGCTTTTGAGCACCACGCTCGCACCCACCCCTATAATATCGCAGTAGAGGATGTCGGTTGGAGGGGGATCGCATGCGCCGAACTCGACAGACCTAGACAGGCAAACTGCCTTGCAAGTCGCCTTCGCGAGAATGGCATCATTCCCGGCTCTCGTGTCTACCTTCTCGTGGAGCGCTCCATCTGGATGGTTGTCGGGATCATCGGGATCCTTAAGGCGGGTGGGGCCTGGATGGCAACGTCGTCTCGGACAAGACTGTGACTCGAGTACGCCCTCCAAGTCTCTGGCTCCTCGCTCACGGCGATCCAGAGCATGTGTTGGATCCTTATTTGCCTGGCCGTTGCGATTTCAGGGACCACCGGTCTCCCTAAAGGCATCGACGTTATACATAAGAACATCATTAATTGTAAGTGCTGAGTCAAGACATCTTCGCATCCTTGATTAAATTCTTTTGAACAATGGTCTGCATTGTGCCCGGAAACCTGACGATGGCTCCTGGGGTTCGAGTTTCTCAACTGATGAACATCTCCTTCGACATGGCTGCCTGGGAAATCCTGGGAAGCATGGCCAACGGTGCCTCCGAGGCAAGTCTTCCAAGGAGTGGAGGGCGGTCATGAAAACAGTCCACGTTGTTGCGACTCCTTCCATGCTCGCCCCTCATCGCCGAAGATAACCTCACCATCAAAGTCGTGGCGGTGGCTGGTGAGCCTTGCCCCAAAGCCCTCGCAGATAATTGCGCGAAGATAGTCGCGTTTCATAACTGTTGTGGTCCCACCGAGGTTTGTTATCACCTTCCCTGCTTGAGGTTTCTCATCAACGATCTTTGCAATAGATCACCATCGTCAACACCATGCATCTCCACTACCCTGTTGAATAATACAGTCTATGTATTGACGAGAACATGAAGCTCTGCAAAATTGGCGAAACGGGCGTGAAGTGGGCTGGTGGCGACGGTATCGCCCGAGGATACCTCAATCTCCCTGAGAAAATGTCTGAGAAGTATAAGCGCGATCCTTTCCGCGATAATGGATCCATGATGTTTAACACGGGAGATCTTGGGTAAGCTTAGCATTGGACGTGTTGATCACCAAGTAAAAGTGAAGGGATTCTCAGTTCAAAGTCGAGCTTGATGAGGCTGCAGCAACGGAGACCATGGCCGGTGTCAAAGTTGCAACGGCCATTCTCATCAAAGGCGAGCTCTGGAGCTTCTTTGCACCCGCAAACGTTTCAGTGGACGCCGTCAGGGGAGCTACTGCCAAAGTCCTTCCTTATTACGTGGTCCTCGCCAGGTTTGTGAAGGTCGATGACTTCCCAAAGACTGCGTGAGTTTCTACTCTTTCCCCAAATACAATGAATATTGACAACTAACCCTCACAGGAATGGAAAATTGGATAAGGGTGCTTGAGAAGATTGCTTTTGAGTCAGGCGAAGGCATAGCGGCACTTACTCCAGCCAATGCACCCTACTCTCGGCAACCAACAAGCAGCTCTTCAACCAGTTCGGTCTGGGGGGAACCCGCTTTCGACCTGGTTCACATCGCCTTTGAGCACCATGCACAGAGTCACCCAGATAACATCGCTGTGGAAGATTTTGCACACACCATCACTTACGAGGAAGTTGACCGCCCAGCGAACTGTCTTGCTGCGACATTGCGCTTTAGAGGTGCAAAGCCCGTTTCTCGCGTCTCCTCATAGAACGTTCTATCTTCGTGGTTGTCGGAATACTCTGCATTCTCAAGGCTGGTGGTGCATATACCCTTCGATGGCAATGTCGTTGCAGACAAGACCAACCATGCCCTGAAAGATTCCGGAACGTCCCTCGTTCTCGTCCAACCCAATTTCATCCATCGCGTCAGTTCGACTGAATTTTTGTTCCTTGAGGATGTAGGCATTGCGTCAAGCCTGAAAATAAGTCGACGACGACCGATAGTGCTTACATCATGAGTGGTAAATATCATTTATTAATCTTGTGGGCTTTGTTAATGATTTCTATAGGCACGACTGGGATTCCCAAGGGTGTCGATGTCATGCACAAGAACGCTACCAATCCTGAGTATCTGGATAGCTTCCTGGATAAACAAAGGGACTCGATTGGTATCCTGACAGTTGTATGTATGGCGCCTGGCATACATCATGATGTCTCGCAACTAATGAAAGTCTCCTTCAACATGGCGGCCTGGGAAATTTGTCGGCAGCATGGCCAACGGTGCCACGCTGTGCCTCAGAGGCAAGACCTCTAAGGAATGGCGTACAGTCACGAGGACGGTCGACGTGATCGTTGCGACTCGATGCTCGCCACCCACCTGCCTGAAGGATGCCCTCCTATCAAGGTCGTTGCTTTGCAGGCGAACCGTTCCCCAAGGCTCTCGCCCACAAATGGTCCCAAACTAGGGCGTTCTAAAACTGTTGTGGACCTACAGAGGTGCGATCTGCGGGCTGCATCTGTGATTTGGCTATTAATCACGGACATATTGATCACCATCGTGAATACGATACATCTCCATTCACCGGGCAACGAGCTTGTGGGAAACACTACTCATGTGAAGCGCCAGATTACTTAGTATTCCCCAGCTATCAACAACATCATCGACATTGAACTATGAGTCAAGATAGTGAGTGTTCTGTATCTCGAACCCTACAGGACCGTAACATCCCTCGTTTGGCCCAAGTCCTTGTAACCGTAAAGGGCGGTATACACATCAGTCACCTTTGACAGCATCTCCAAAACGTTGACACACACATCCCCTTTATGTTCACCCATCACCTCCCTCGCCCGAACCCGTAGCTTCCTCAGAGACACATCCTTCAACTCCCGCTCATACTCCTCGATCCTCTCAATTTCACCCAAAACCTCCCCTTCACTCTTTCCCAAAAACTCGGGGAAATGCACGGTGTTCACGTTCCTCTCTTTAACGTCGCGAGCTCTGCTTCCCCGGTCATTCCCTATACGTCCAAGGACCGAGATGTGCGTCGCACAATCTTGTGCCATGTACTTGAGCTCTGCCGTCGGAAACACGTCCTTGCCGGGTGACAGGGTGCACATAAACGAGGAGGCGAACAGGGTGACCGCGATATGGTCCCCGCCCACTGTTCTCACCCACTTCAGAAACAACCCAGGCAGTCCAATCCGGGGATACCCAGCCATCTCTTCAGCGTATCGATTATTATCTTCACTCTGCTGGACCATGGCGACTATACAGGCTCTGACCTGTCGTCGATAGTGGTCCAGGTCATAACCAGAGGCTTTTTGCACCGGCAGGTAATAAAGAGCAAAGCAGATATACTGGTGCAGGCCTCGGATGATGGTCGGATAGGCGGTGTCGGAAGGTTTCATCATCCTGATGTCTCGCTGTTCAGCCGCGTCAAAGATATCGTCCAAAAATTTCCGGATAATCCCTAATACAGCAGGTCCTCCGCCATCACGAAGTGTCACATCAAACATATCGTCCAATTCGTACTGTAACATGGTTATTTCACCATGGACAGGACGCGAGCAGGAGATGACGTACGATAAGGGCGGTAAGGCTCATGCCCAAGAAGCAGTTTTCGAGACTGCAGTATCCTTTCGTCAACATCAGGTTCGCGCTTGTACAAGCGAACGAAGTATATCGCAAATGCCTCGCCATATCCACCCTGCCGAGTTCGGACTTGGACATGGCTAACAGGGCCGGTAAATACAGGTGGCTCTCGGCAACATACGCTCGTAATTGCCAATCTTTGCAGTCCCGGTAGGTGGGGAGCCCCCGGTAGAAGCGAACAAAATAATTGACCTTCTGAGTGGGAACGAGAACGAGCCGCTCAATCTCGCCCGTCATCGAAGGCGAATACCCAGGGACCGGGACTGAAGTGGCGTAGCGGGCCGCGAGAACATACGAATATGACAGGGGGGGAATCCGATAATTGACTTTATCGATCCAAAGACACGCTTTGTCGCTCATCTCCTGTTCCATCACATTCTCAGAGAGAAAACGCCGACCTGAATCGAGAGCGAGCTGAATAGTGGGGACCATGATTGAAATGAAGGGCAGAGAGGACAAGGACACCAGAGCAAGGAGAGCGTATGCGGTCTCTTCGCACGATCCCCATGAACCATCGTCATGCTGTGCTTGAAGCACGCGGATGAGGATCTGGAAGAGCACGACAGGCACCTTCGTCTGTACTATGAGTTGAGGACAACCAGGGAAAAGGCCGTTGTCGAAAAGAAGCATAAATCTCGTCAAGCTCTGGGCTATCACAAGGAAAGAATATAACCCCGAGGTATGCTAGACCATCATCAGCAAGCTCTCGGATCTGACATTGCACAAAGGAATATACTTACCCATTTATCATCAAGGTCCCCGCTTGTAGTCCAAAATGTCTCCGAGATGAACGCGACGACCTTGTAAATCGACTGGCTCAGAACGGACGAGACACCTTCAGATTTGTCGAACACTTCAAGAAGTCCTGAGAGGACATTGCATTGGACAGTGAGGCTCGGGTTTCTCTCCAATTGATAGCACTGGAAATGGGTGTCGAGTTCAAACGCGTGGCACAGAGCCGAGATCGAAGTCGGGATTCCAAGGTGATAAAGGGCGGTGATAACCTTTGCGCTGTCGTCTGCGTCTGCGGGTACATGTGGTGCTGTATCCTCAGTCAGGACATATAGTCAAACCAAGAAACGGAAGCAGTACCGAATCCAACAATGCCGTGGCCTTCGTCCAGCCCTTGCTTTAGAACCCTTCCAATGACATCCACTAATCCCGGGTCGAGGATGTCAACCTTGATCCCTGCATCGTGAAGGGTGCAGACGACCTGACGTCATGAAACCTCAGAAAGCGGGATACTCAAAATTTGAAGAATACTTGCCCATGAGAGTTCAAAGAACGTCGTGGGCCAAGCGCACGGAACCGAACCCTCATCGTGAGGATCGCTTCGGGATAACACCGTCGCCAGATATGCTTCACACTCTTCATCCCATGCTGATGCGTTCATTAGATACGCGGCGGTCGAGGCAGGAGATGCCATGAATGACCCATGACCTTTATGATGCGCCACTCGATCAAAATCGATATGTCCAACAAGACCCTCGAGAGTGTGTAATAGCGGTGTGCCGAGGTCATAAACTACTTGAGGTGGGATTTTCGCGAGCTTCGCGCGGTTGAGATCCATCAAGAGCGAACGCTGAGGGAAGGAAAACTCTACGCCGAGTTTGGAGAGCGCCTTGAGCAACGAAGGAACAGTGATTTCGAACCCAACACGATCGGTGGAAGGGACATCCCAAGAGTCGAGGCATGAAGAGAGAAAGGCTGTAGCTCTCCCGATAGGCTCGCCGAATGAACCATCCGCATTGTGGACCTTCAAGGCGAGCAGGGAGGCGAGAGTGTTCAGAATATCGTCGATCGGGGAGGAGGAATGGGATTCCCAGGCTCCAGAATGAGCCTGGTGTTTCAGGATGTATTCGAACGCGGAAGGAAAGCGCCAAGTACCATCCTTCGAGACCATAGAGACCCATGCGGTGTCATAGATGCTAGGGCTCATATGCCCCAAACCATAGTCCGGATTGTAGGAGGACACGAGTCGGCGCAATAGACGGTTCGCATCGTCATTAGGAGATAACGGGTTTCTCATCGTCAGCGCGAGAGCGGTTGAAGTCAAACCTCGATGTGCGAGTTGGCCGCGTTCAAATATCTTTCCCCTTCTAAGTGTAGCAGTGCCGGCCCTGTAGAGTAGTTAGGAGACGCGACTTGTAAGTACTCAAAACTATTTCCTTATATGATGAAGAGGTCAACCCCCCTACCTATATGAGGAAATTGATTTGAGAATAGGGTAGGATAGGATAGGATAGGATAGGGTAGGATAGGATAGGATAGGATAGACTTGCGGCGTCTCTTGCCAGCCGTGTATGAGAATCTGCATAATGCCTCCTATCTCATGCCGATAAGCCCACTATTAGCCAAATTTCCCATGTGTCTTGGGACCACCGGTCTACAGGTGCGAATTTAGGATCAAGACCTCACCCAAATCGTGAGAGTATGAGACTAATTCATGGCCTGGCGAGTTTGTGTGATGCAGATTGGAATTCTCGCTTAATTTTGATAGATTTCGGTGGTTGTTGGAATACAGGCTTAGCCTAAAGGAGACGTTGCTTGTCTATCCTAAACCACGCATCGATCAATCGTTTAACCGGGGCACTTTTTTTCTTCATGTCAGGCCAATGTTTTTTTTATTATTGAAAATTGGATTCGCACGAAGAAAGTACTACTGTTACAAAAACGGCTACTACGCAACCCACCGCTACAAAGTACAAAATGACGACGATGAGGGAGTGCGGTGGATTTTGCTAGCGCTGGGGCTCGGGCCTTGCTCGGGCCGCGGATTAGTGCTCAAAAAGCCTCAGGGGAAGGGATGCGGGGGAAACAGTGTTGACGAAGGGCTGGTGGCGTCCCTGGGAAGTGTGGAATGGCACCTCTCCCCACCAACCGATCGTGCTATGCCCTTCGCGGTGACACAGTCTGACGGGTGAGGTTACCGTTCACACCCTCGACTCAATACATTCATCAACAGCCTACAGTAACTGATGCCTCTCGAGAAAGGTATCCACCCTGAGGACAGACTACACACTCTCAACTTAGATGAGGAATGCATATCGGCAGGATTTTCGACTGATTCTCTCATCCTGATATTGTTGATTTTCAGGTACACAGTGTTCTTTACTACCAAAAGGTCATTTCTATAACACTACTTTGGAAGGTTGGCCGAGTGATGACTGTATGTCAATGCTGCCAAGTCATATGGCTTCAACCGTTCTCATAGTCAGGGCAGGTAGCTGGTGTGCTCCTACGTATCTGAATGGCGCGGTGAACTCCCACTGCGCGCTGTCGGACGTTCTGATATTTTGCTGAGATTGCGTGACAGAACTTTGCAAGGGTTAGGAGTGAGCTGTCAAGCTGTTATCAAATATAGACAAGATGGGACGAACCTGACGGAAAGGCCTGATATGCAACCTCCGTCCCATGCATTATTGCGTGGTTGAGCGGAACTTCATCTGAGAGTAGGCGATAATGCTTTGTCGTGGGACACAGGGGTTCATGCATCGGGGCCATCCAAGTCAGCAAACCCTGAGTCGGCTAAACTTGCTAGCCGATGCTGTGTACTGTAGAATGGGTCCCCTTGACCACAGCATCGGCTAGCATGGGTCCCTGAGTTTATACTTAGCATCACAGACAAATCGGGGTGTGCTGATCCGGGTGTTGGCGGGGAACGCTTACGACAGCGGTCCCTGGGACCGCTGACGTCGTCACTACAGTGTTCCTTCAAGTTCCTCCAAACAGAAGTCGACCAAGGGGTTTCATTAGAGGTCCCTTGGGGCCCTTCTGCCTGTCTGCATGTCGTCGAGGGCGGCGAGCCGATCGATGGCTCCTGACGGCTGTTGATGGGAACGGGCACGTAGATAGTAGTTGAGCCTTGCAACCAAGGGAGAACCGCAAGCGCTCAGGGTCCTCCCAAATGAGGTAGCGTGTCCCAGCTCCAGCAAAGGCACTTGCTGGCACTTGTTTTTCGTGGGACACGCTGTGCGCAGGTAGACGAGAGCGTGCTTAGTAATGCTACTGGATATGGTAGGTAGTGATCCGGAGGCAAGAATGTGTTTTTTTCCGGGTGATCCGGGCCCTCTTATATACTGATCGACCGATCGTCTGTACAGTATTACATCATGCCTGTATCGGCATCCTCGGCTTGCCTATGGGCAAACCTTGTTTCCCAACATCCCCATCATCTTAAAATTGCCGTCACCACTCATCAAGAGCAGCTTGTACTGCAGAGAACCCTTCCTTTCCCCAAAAATCGTCGTTCTGGAGAGATGGACTTTCGACGAGATCTCGATGCGCGATCACCCTGACGCAGTGAAGCTATCTACTACTAGTAGACTAGACAGCTCAGGTGGTTATGGTTTAGAAATATAAACACAGATTTTTTAAACTCCGCTCGCTTAACGATTCAGAAAAATATTCTATGTTTCTAAACGTTACGGGAAGTCATCCATGTTGGAATTCGGGATGTATGCGAGCGTGCGCGATGCATTGCCCGCACCTTTCCCCTTTTAGTCTTTCCTTTGTCGTCTACATTCTAGTACTAGTCTAGGTACATATTTAATATCCCTATTGTTTTGTACATATATAACTAGCCTAGCTACGTCGTTGTACCTCATCCGTTTGCCTCTCGAGCTCACCGAGGCCAAACGATAATACCATCTTCGTCTGTTTTCGTCGTCGTCCGTCGGATCGCGTCGCTTATCCCAACAATCCACTTTCCGGATAAAAACCGACCCCAAACTATGCATGAGCCGTTTTCCGGTTAGAGACCAGAGCAAAACCGTCCGGATGAAAATCGAAAAATCGACCGGATTTTACCTCAGGGATATATAGAGATATTCGGGGGTCCTCGGGCGAGGTTGATGCGGTCTCGGCGATTGTCGAAACTGTGTACACATCAGGTAGTGTCCCTAATACTTACATAGGATCCGGATCCGATAATAGACTGTCTATTATCAGATCATATGTACTATTAATACGCATTATCGCCTACTAGTTCCGCTCAACCACGCAATACTAATGCATGGGAAGGAGGTTGCCTATCGGATATGTCAGATTAGTCACCACAAGGTTATATGATGCCGAGAGCCAGGATTTGGAACTGCCCTTCGATGGCTTTCGACGTCCAAGCTCACTCCTTCGCACTTGGCTGCTTTTCTGTTACTCTCATCTCCCTTTGCGTAATCCGAACCATCAAGTCTTATGGCACGGGAAAATTGCCCCCGGGGCCCAAGGGTATCCCGTTTCTCGGGAATCTCCTCCAGCTATCCATAACGCCATGGAAGGAGTTCGAGATTTGGAAGAAACAATATGGAAAGTCCACCCGAACAATCCTTGGCTTTCCCTTCTGATTTTATTTTCAATCCAGGACCCTTGGTATACCTCACGGTGGGCGGCCAAGGAATCCTCGTCCTCAACACACACCAAGTTGCAACGGACCTACTGGACCGTCGAGGACATATTTATAGTGATCGTCCTCGCATGATCAGTAATTTCTCACACCTGTCATGCGATATCACCCCTAACAGCGCATGTCAGTGGCGAGCGAGATACTTTGTGGTGGTTTCCTCATGGTTTTTGCCGGGTACGGCGAATTGTGGGTGACTCCATACCACTCGATCTTTTTCGACGACTGAAGAAGACCACACTGCACTGGCAGTTGGCGTAGAATGCGGCGCGCCAGTCATGAGGCTCTCAGCAAGACATGTGTCACTGAGTTCTATCCCCTTCATGCTAAGGAAGCTGTTATCCTCATTGCTGGCATTCTGCAAAACCCCAGTGGCTGGGAGGGAGAATTCCGTCGGTGAGTGTCTCGTCAATCATGGAAAACTGAGTCGTAAACCAGCGGTTTCCCGATGCAGAGCTGCGGCGTCCACGGTACTTTCTGTCGTATATGACCTTCCCACACTGTCATCGGTCGATGATCCTACTGTCGCCAGGATAAACAAGTTCACTGAGACAGGTGTTGATTTTGCTAACCCAGGAAATTATCTAGTGGAATTCTTCCCGTGGATGAAACATATCCCGTCGTCACTCGCAAACTGGAAAAGGGTGGCGGAGGAACGATCCAAGGAATACTCCGAAATGTTTGTGGGCATGTTCCGTGAAGTCGAGGATCGGATTGTACCGTGTTTTATTCACTCCGTCATCCTCCTGCTTATGTAGTATCTAGAGACAAGGGGACGAGCGGCCCAGCTTTGTTGGAACTTTGATTCGAGGGCGACAGCGTCATCCTATAAGCGAACCAGAAGCTGCGTGGACAGCTGCCGCGATGTAGTATGTTCTACTCTCAATTTAACACTCCGAGATGACACCATTGAGCAACCCTCATGCCTATCAGTGCTGCTGGGTCTGAAACGGTGAGGAATTATCCCTAACCATGGACTCTCTGATATATATATCTATTATAGTCGGCAATCACGATGACCTGGTTCATGCTAGCCATGATAGCATTCCCACGAGTGCAAAGGAAATGTCAAGAAGAGCTAGACAGGGTCATCGGCCGTTCTCACATGCCCACCCTCCGAGATCGAGATAACCTTCCCTACCTCCTCGCTACCCTCCGAGAATTGCTCCGCTGGCGGGCCGTCGGCCCCATTGGTGAGCCCTGAACCTGAATTATCCCACGCACTGTTCTCACCACACGAAATTGATGAAATAGGTCTGCAGCATTCTACCACAGAGGTACCTTCCTCCTCTCGCCTCATGCAGAATTCGAAAATGCTTGTCTGATGCTACCGAACACCTCTAGGATGACTGGTATGAAGGATTTTTCATCCCGAAGGGAACGATTTGTCTAGCGAACATATGGTATAATGTTCCCGATTCCTCCGTTCCAATTCAAGGAACCTTATGTCTGTCTGAGGTGTATAAACCGTGAAAAGGCGGTCTACGTTCGTATTGTATCCCCCCCCTCCGGGGATCTCCTCACATACTTTCTCCCAGGGAACTGATGCGGACGATTTCAATCCCGACCGTTTCATTGATTCGGACGGACAAGTGACCCCTGCATTAGCAAACACGAAGGATGGTGCGTCCGTCCTCCGACCTGATATCCTCATTTTCGCTTATTCACTCGCTTCCCAACTCCAGAAGGTGATCATTTTCTATACTCACTGTAATTTCGGTACCAAATTAACCGTCGAAACACTTCACACTCAGGACACGTATCATTCGTAAGTCGCCCGTGATTCCTGCCGGTTACGCTGATTATGACGTCTCGTGCCTCAGGGCTTTGGACCGAGGTATGTTCAATGCCGACAGATGCCACCGGCCAAACCGATTCGATGTATGACTATAGGATTTGCCTTGGACGGCACATGGCGAATAACGCGATCTTCCTCAACATGGCGACCATGTTGTGGGCGGTGAATATCGCTGCCCTGATAGACGAAGCTGGTAAACCGATCATCCCCAACACGTTGGAAACCGTCAACGCTGGAATCGCCATGTCAGCATTTAATCTACGATTCTTATTAATAACCGATGGATGACAGCTTCTCTCTCCTCTAGACGTCCTCTACCGTTCGACTGTGTGATCACCCCTCGATTTCCAGACGTCAAGAGTGTCGTTACCGAAACTCGTGAGTTACTTGAATAGGAGAACTTGAAGCGCAGATATAGGACCGCGAAACAGGTCGTCGAAGACTGATGTCAGGAGATTGGTTTTTGTGAAGCTCGTTCTAAAGTTTCACGTCGGAACGTGAGGTCCAGGGACTCGAATATGTATCATTTATGTTGAGTTGGTGGAATCTATGTAATACTTGATCAACATTACTTCAAATCAGCAAAAAGGGAGGTCACTTACATTGCCTGTTATGGGTACTTATGGGACCTCTGCCATGTATGGTCAAAACGTGACCATATATCCCCCCAAAACAGCACATTTGCACACAAATATATCCATACATGGTAGATTCCGGCAATGTAAGCGGTCGACCTTTTTGCTGATGCCGCCTTAGATCGGGGCGGCCATCCGTGAAGGACAAGGCTGGCAATCCAATCATCCCCCACACGTTTGAAATCCGAGTCTTCGATCACGGATGTTTATTCAATCTGTCCAGGCATGGTTTGCCAACGGAGGGATGGTGGGAGCGATAATACAGTCGATAACTGGAGCTACAGAGGAGTTTGTCTATTGTGCTTCGCAGCGCCCAAATCCGACTCGTCCAGGTAAATCGCAGTATACCCGGGCTCCATCGCCTTGAAGAACAGCTCAAACCCGTCGACGGACGCATCACCCTTCCGTTCACCTACAACTTTCCTCGCTCTCCCCCACAACTCCGGATTTGAGGTCGCCTTTGAGTGAGGTTTGTCCGGTCACAGATTTCAGACCAAAGATGCGTCGAAGGTGCGCCGAAAACATCACTTCAGCCGTTCATTTGGCCTTGACAACAAGCTCCTCTTCCACCCTAGCCAAGGTGCATTATTGCCGTTATTGGGTGCCGATGCCTTGCATAGGTCGCCCACATCGTAGCGGCTTCGAGATGGAATGTGTTACAATCTACTGAGTGCAAAGAAATTGTTGAAAAATCATCCAAATACCGAGGCAGAATGGGATTGTCAGACCGGACAGTCGAGACACGACATGGGAGAACAAAGTGGAATAAGCAATGTGGACAGAACGGATGTGTATACTAGTTCCGAGTTCGTGTAAAAACGCTCGAATATCCCTACTTTTCTGTAATATAAGGCCACGGTGAGGCCGTTGTTGCCTCATGCCTTCCATGAAGGATTTTTTTATGGCTTCTTACAGCTCAAACCCCTTTTTTGTTCCTAGACTGACACCTCAGCAAAGATCTCATGATACTTTTTGTGATTCCCTCACTAACATGAGCTCTACGCTATACAGTAGTACTTGTTGAAGGTCGCAGTGCGCCACTGAAGCTTTGGCAGCAAGCCAAATAATGCAAAACAGGTTTTCCACGCTCATCCTCCACTATCAATGCCCACAGTCCCGGTAGATCCCCGACGGCTAGTCAGGGTCCATGCTGAGCGCGTAACGGACGTATCTAGCACAGATTTCCCGGGCCACTATCCAGATGAAGACCATTCGTGGAATCTAGCAAAATTTCGGAAGGTACGGTCGTCATGTCCAGACTTTTCTTTTCCGGGGTCTAATCTGTTCACTTGCAAGGGTAGAGATTGAAAGTCAAAGTGCAGAGGCTTTCTCAACGGTCTATAGAGTTTGATCTCGTGGGTGTCGATTCGTCCATTGCGAATGCGTTCCGGAGGATATTGATCGCTGAGGTTTGTTTTCTTGTTTTTGATTGTTTTCCTGAGCTCTTGCTGAGGAGGTGTAGGTCCCCACTGTAGCCATTGAAACCGTGTATGTATGGGACAATACGAGTGTGATAGTGGATGAAGTATTTTCTCAACGACTCGGTCTCGTCCCGTTGAATATCGATCCAGCGCTTGTGGACATGAAAGATAGTACGTGTGTTGTCCATCGTCTTTCTCGACAGCAATTTCACCAGCAAAAACCGACGCAACAGATATGGCAACGGATCGCAACACGATCGTCTTCACTCTCGAGGTCCAATGTCTACGCAACCCCAACGCCTCAAAAATTGCGACTGACCCCTCGGAGCTCTACATCAACCACGAGGTCCGCTCAGGTCACCTCGTGTGGAAGCCAGCAGGAGAGCAGGAAGAAGTGTTTGCGTCTCAACCACCGGCACCGTTAAACAAGGACATCGTGCTGGCCAAGCTGCGCCCGGGAATGGCGGTGAACATGGAAGTGCATGCCATGAAAGGGGTGGGGAAGGATCATGCCAAGTTTAGTCCAGTCGGTGTGTCAGTCTCTATCCCTTTTTTGGATGTTGATCTGAGAACGGGTGTTCAGCGACGGCGTCCTATCGCCTCCTGCCCCACATCAAGATTACAAAACCGATTCCACCCTCGCTGGCCGAAAAATTCCAGAAATGTTTCGCACCGGGCGTCATTCGCATCGACCCACGGACAAAAGAGGTCAGCGTTGATGAGCATAATGCAAGGAAGGATACTGTCAGCCGCGAGGTGCTGCGGCACCCCGAGTTTGCGGATTCGGTGGAGTTGGGTCGTGTACGGGATCACTTTTTGTGTGCGTCTCTCTCTCTCTCTCTCGTTCTGAAATGCACATTCTTGACGAAATTATGCTTTCCTTTTTTTTTGCCAACAGTTAGCATTGAGTCGGAAGGGAGATATACCCCTGAAAGGCTGCTGCCCGAGGCGATCAAGGTCATGCGGGATAAGATTGCGGTGTTGAAGAAGGCAGCTGAGGGACTTTTGGGCGAGGTGGGCGGGGATCGGGATGTGGAAATGGCCGGTGTGTGAGGTAGGGTTTGTGATCTTGCTGTCGGGATCGAAATGGAGGCGTCGGTTTGCCTCCTCGTAGGTGAGATGCACGGCTGTGAGATAAAGTTCAGGCGGTAGCTTCTGGCTTGGATGTTGAATACTATTCAAAAGGGACAAGGAAAATCTCAACTTTTGCTGGGGGTTCGTTTTGAGGAACTGCGGTAGTTGTCTTTCTCAACCTGGTTTTGCTCTTGTTTCGGCGGTCTGAAAATCATCGGGCACAATTCCGAAATCGTGTAAAGGACACTGCTAATCAAGTGCATGAGGGGTAAAAGTGTGCATTTTACATGATGGAAGACTATGGTGCTCAAGGGAATGCAATATACGGGCGCTGCTTATGAGGCCTTGCCCTCCATGGCTTCTTCGACCAGTTCGCCCACCCAGCGCTCGAACCTCTCCTGGTCCATGGTACCTTTTTCGTCAAAAAAAGCATTGTATTCCTTCTCTCCGCGAGTCTTTCCTTTTGCAAGCAATGATTTCCCGCCGCTTGTGGAGCGAACGTAATTGAGTTGAATTTGGTATGCAGGGGGTCTTGTTTTCTTGACAGGTATGGTGGTTGAAGAGATGGTGATACGTTCTGTGATGATCTGTAAGGAGACGAACGTGAGTGAAAGGGTGTCAATCGGTTTGCAAATACGACGGACCCGCTTGGAAAATGTTTTTCGCTTGCCGACGAAAACGATGTCGCCTTCGATGAAATACGCGTACAAAATCTGGATGGTGGTGAGCGCTATGTACCTAGAATAATATCAGGCTGGTGTTGACGAACGGTGGGATGGAGCAAGACTCACAGGAGGAGCCCCGCCCATACGACGGGCTTGGATTTCTCAAACTCGATTTTGTACCCGTACAATGCTGTACCTGCAGCAACGAAGACGCTCAACCAGCCAAAAGCGAGGCGGACGTCGGTGTGTACATGGATTTGTTTGAACAAGTCAGGCCTGGAGAGGTACTGGGGATGCAAAAATATGAGTGGGTGTGAATCGAGTGGATTTTTGTTCATCATACGCGTTTGAGGGCGTCGTCGCAAGCGTGTCTGAGCTCGGAGACGTTGGCGTTGTTGACTTTGACGACGTCGCGGTCTTCTGGGCGGATGGTGATACTGAGGGGACCGGTGGGTCGTTCAGGAGAAGAGGGGGAGGAGGAGGATGGCTCTGGACGACGTGGGCTGGGTGTTCGTGGTCCACGGCCGTTGGATTTGTTGGAACGAGGCATGAGATGAAGATGAAACGACAAAAGTGAATCGTGGCAGTTTCCTTTTCGGGAAGCATTCTATCATACCGGGTCACACGCCACTGCGTTCAAGCTATATTCAAATGAGAGTCTAGTCCCATTCAAGTTATCTATTCTCGCCGTCTGTTATCTCGCAGCGAGTCCGTCTTCCCGCTTATATAGCACCAGACGGGGTGGGTGTCTACGTCACAAGCTCCAGCTGCGATGGAGAGCGCCACAGTCATGAGAGTACCACGTGAGCCCCTATTCAGGGTCTTCTAGGCCAAAGTTGGGTAGTACATAAAAAGCCACGCTCCGGTGATGGACACCATCCTTGTTCGCCTCCACCATGTAAGTCCTCCCTCCTCCTTCACCTCCCACTATCCCCAGCTAGACAATCCCAGGTCGCAGAGTCTGCAGGACCAGGCGGAGCATGCCTCCACCAAGACATTTATCACTGCTCTAGTCTTCAATGCCATAGTTTTTGGAGCCGAAGTAGCTGCATTCACACTCTTTCGACCATATTTTAAAGCAATTTACGAACCACGCACTTATGCACCCCCTCTTTCGTGAGTCCCTTTCTTTCATTGTCGACTCTTTGCTCGGGAGTCGTCAACGTGGAGTTTAATGGTCGTCATGGTCTTTCTGCACCTCTACCGGGCAATTGAAGCTGCCAAGATCACCGCTTTTGGGTCCAATGGCTTTTAGTTCTAACCACATCTTTTTTCAGAAAGCGTGCTTCAACCCTCGGCACCTCCCTTTTTTCATGGCCCATGGCAGTTTATAATGCCGATCACAACGACATCATTAGAGCGAATGGCCTCGACGCCTACTTCTTCGTGCGCTTCCTCCGCATGATGGTCAGGGTGTTCCTACCGATCTGGGTCCTGTCTTGGATCGTCCTTCTTCCCACCACGAGCGTCAACATAAATCCAATCAACAATACAGGACTCGATCAATTCATATTCGGCAATGTCAGTACCAGCCAACAGGAGCGCTACGCTGCACATATTATTCTTGTCTATCTCTTTACAGGTGTGTTATATCACTTCTTTATGACATAGAACCTTCTGAAGCTTTTAGGCTGGATGCTCTACAATATCAAGATCGAGATGAAACACTTTCTTTTGACGCGCCAGAAGCATCTCATCAACACCGTGCACGCCAAATCCGCACAAGCCAGGACTTTGCTTGTCACCGGCATCCCCTCCAAGTATCTCAACCAACAAGCTCTCCACAAACTTTTCCAGGATCTCCCGGGCGGCGTAAAGAAGATCTGGATCAACAGGTGAGAATGCACAGAGCCCATTCTCCGGCACCCCCTAAACCCTATTCAGGAATCTCAAAGAACTCCCCGATATTTATGATCGACGCGTCACTGCCGAAAACAAGCTAGAGTCTGCGGAGACACAACTCTTGAAGACAGCTGCCCAGCTCCGCCTTGCTGATATCAAGAAGCGGGCCAAAGCATCGAAAGGAACCTCTTCCGGTGCGGATGTCGAGGCGTCTAAAGATCCCGCAGAGGTCGTCGTCCCTCAAGACCAGCGTCCCCAGCATCGGCTCGGATGGATACCTTTTGTCGGAGAGAAAGTCGATACCATAGACTGGGCCCGGAAGGAAATACAAGTGTGCACTCAGTTACTGGAAAAAGGACGTGCTGTCATTGAAGGTGACGGAGAATCTGGAGATCAAGAGGTGCGTGCTGGTGTCTGCCGACGCGTGTCTGCTGATGGGGAGTCATTCATGAATGGGATAAGAGAAAGAGCTATCCGCCGCTGAATAGCGCTTTCATCATGTTCCACAAGCAGATCGCCGCACATCTGGGGATGCGTGCACTGGTGCATCATGGGCCGTATCGCATGAGTGAGACAGCTTGAGTACTTTTACCCCGATGTTTGGTTGAAATATGCTGCGCAACAGGCGGGAAGTACGTGGAAGTCAGTCCGGAAGATGTTATTTGGGCCAACCTCAACCTCAACCCTTACGAGCAAAAGGTACGGTTCCCCCCCCTTTCCGCTGAGCTTGTAACGCTGAGCCACTGGTCATAGGTCCGCATGGCGATCAGCTATGCTGCAACTGGTGGTCTGATCATCCTTTGGGCATTTCCTGGTAACGAATTAGGCTCTCATTTCAGGACCATATCTCACTCCGTCTTTTAGTCGCCTTTGTTGGCGTCGTGTCGAACGTCTATCATCTGTGCACGCAGTACTCCTGGCTCGCGTGGATCTGCCATCTTCCTGGGGTCGTCGTAGGCATCATTGCTGGCATCCTGCCGCCTGTGTTGCTTGCGGTCCTTATGATGCTGCTCCCCATCATCTTGCGCCTTCTAGCGAGGTTCGAGGGCATTCCAAAGTATACTGGACTTGAGCTTTCCCTGATGTCGCGCTTCTTCATCTTCCAAGTCATCGTGAGTCTGATTGTGAAGCGTTTCTGTTACTTCAATAACCTCTCGTTTAGCATTCCTTCCTGATCGTCACGATCAGCTCTGGTCTTATCTCGGCTCTGACTGACCTTGCGAAGAACCCAACGTCGATCCCGGGCATCCTTGCGAGCAAACTGCCCCAGGCTTCAACTTTCTACCTCACGTAACTTGACCGACCGTCGTTCTCTTGGGCTTTTAACTGACCGATCTGTCCTCGTCAGTTATATTATCCTTCAAGGCCTTGCGGGTACAGCCGGAGGGTTCCTTCAGATCGTTCCTCTGGTGATTTACTACGTCAAGCTGTTCATCTTGGGCAGTACGCCGCGTTCGGTGTATGGTATCAAATACGGTTTGCAGAGCGTGGCTTGGGGAACCTTGTTCCCAACCATCACGCTGTTGGTGGTCATCTGTGGGTTTTCCTCTCGCGGGCTTTGTACCGTGTGTTCATTGACGATTACGCAAACAGCTCTTGCCTATTCTATCATTTCGCCGATCATCAATGGTCTTGCGATGGCGACGTTCTTTTTGTTTTACATGCTATACAAGTATCTCTTTCTCTGGGTGTATGACCAACCGACGACCACAGACACCGGGGGTCAATTCTTTCCCAAGGCGATTCAGCATATCTTTGTTGGGTTGTACATTCAAGAACTGTGTCTCTGTGCGCTGTTTTTCTTGACTAGGAATTCTGCTAAACGGGCGAGCGCGATTCCGGAGGCTGTGCTTATGATCATCCTGATCGCGTTTACGGTATGTCATACTTTCTTTTTTGAGAGAGAGAGTGGGTGTTCGGTCTGACCTTGTTTTTTGCGAAAAAGGCGTTCTTCCATGCGCTTATCAACGACTCTTACGGTCCTCTTTTGGACGTGTTGCCGTTGAGCCTTGCGGACAAGACGTACAGCGATGATGATGGTGCGCCTGTCCGCGATTCGAGCGATTCGGCATCGGAGGAGGATGCTGCTCGGACGAGTGGGATTTCGGCTGAGATACAGGACGCTGATCCGGGTCCAACTGTTGATGATGCGCCTATCCTGGAATCGAGCAAGTCGGCCGCGCCGCTGTCGTCCAGGGAAGCGCTGCCCGTCTGGGCGAGTGGGATTTCCGTTGAGGAGGGACGTCAAGCTGAAGACGTTGCTGGTCCCGGTATACATGGTGCGGGGACGAACGTGTATGTGGAGGAGTGGATGTATGGGTTTGCGCACCCTGCTGTGTCGAGGCCGCAGAGGACGGTGTGGATACCGCAGGATGCGCTGGGGTTGGCGGGAGGGGAGGAGAATGAGTGTAGGGAGGCGGGTGTGACTGTGAGTACTCGGAATGCGGCGATGGATGAGAAGGGGAAAGTGAGCATTAGTGGGGCTCCGCCGGATGTGAGGGGGGGTTTGGGTGATTGATGATTTGGATGTGCCGAATAAATATACCGTATATATATACCTATGCTACATAGCTGCTTTGAACTTTCTTTTTCTTCTTGATTTTGGTACTTACACGGATAGTATATTATAATGGATATACGGTCGACACAAGTTGCCGGTGCCTGATAAAATCAGGTTGACATATGTAACGTACGTCGGACTCGTCGGCGACGTGAAACTAGCGGCCGCGTAGGACGGGCCGTACCTAATGCACACGCGTACGACTTCGCCACGACAGGTTGTAACTTGGGGTCTACGGAGCCCATGGGTTCCACTAACCTACAGACTCCTACATACTCCTGCATGACACATGTAACGTCCGATATAAGGCCGCCGCCTTGGGCGACGATAAATCAAACACCAAAAAAAGACAAGGTCGACGCAAGTTCTCAGTACCTGATAGTAAAAACCGGTTGACGTGGAAGTTGAAATAAATGGGTGTTTCCCAGCTGGCCGCCATCAAGAGGGTGATCAACGGGCGTAATTGGGACCTGGGTCGTCGAGAAGATCATCCTGAGCTGATGGAACTTTGTACAATCGGAAAGACCTGACCTCGTGGTAAGTGTTGGAGTTTTGCGGGCAGACCACGCTCAGGGTCGATGGCTATATGGAATCCATAACAGCTGTCGGCGATGTGGCAGTAGCCTAGAAAAAGGATTATTGGCGAAAGAAAAGCGGCTGGAGTGCGTTGTTCACAAGGGCCGAAACGACGCCGATAATCTGAAAGCCGTTTGTCAGCGGGGTTTCTCCCGGTACGCTTTGTGCAGGACGCGTCGTTCACAGGGTCGCCGATAAGCTGAGGTTGTTTGTCAGCAATTCGATAGCTTCCGTCAGCCTTGAGGCACTGATCTTTGATTGATCTTAATGTGCTCGGTGTCCGGGCTGTATGATAGGTGGATTGTATTCCGATGGGGACGGTGCGCAGCCCTTTCTGATATCTCGACATGATATTAAAACCGCTGATCCCGCCGCAACGTTGTTTATTCTTGGGGGATCCAGTTTGACTCGACTACCACCACCTCTCGTCGTCGAGACTGCGTTTGCCGTCAGGCGTAGGCTGTGGGCCTGTGCCCTTATAATCGTCTCCACATTCAGGGTCCACCTCATCTCACTGCTCCCCCATCATCTGATCGGTTTTGGATCCGGTCACCTCGGCATTGGGGTCAGGCAGAGTGACTCTGGGGCTCAGTGGAGTTCTCGAATCAGCACCCAGGATTCGTGGCGGAAGAACCAACTTCGTCCTTCTTCTTCCCTCCCTCTACATCCTCACCCCCCGCCCACTTTGATTGAGGTGACCGTTCGATATCATGTCGGGGACCGCATCGGCAGAAGGAGACTTCTCATTTCGGATTAGGCTAGGGATTTTCTTGATGTTTGAGTCGGCAGGGTAAGTTTAGGGATAGTAACCGGTGTTCATCCATCATCTAATACCCTCGGTTAGATTGTCGGCGTGTGCGGTCACCATCCTCCTTTCTTATGTCGCTGTATGTCCTCAATATTCGGTGCTGGGCACGGTCATTTATGCAATCTGCCATGTAGACTCGGGCGATCAAACGGTTTTTGGCGCGTCGTGCTTTGCAGAAGCGGATGCGCAATGAATGGTTGAATCCTTTGCAAGTTTCTTTGGACACGGAAGACCAGACGGATGCGACGGACTCGAGCTTTTTCATCGGTCTGATGCTGGGGGAGCTGATCCAGGCGATTGGTGAATTCTTGACACTGTTTCTTGACCCGATCCTCTGAGCATGCTGTATCCCAGGTGGTTTGTTCGATATTAAATGGGTTCTCCAGGGGGTGAGTCGCGAATCCTTCATTGTTGCACATTTCGTCTGCATACACCGTGCTAATTCTCGTTTTTCACTAGAGTGTGACTGAAGGTCCGTTCTGCACTACCCAAGGCCTCTTCAAGCAGTACGGAGATGTCACCGTCGCTTTCATGTGCGTCGAAACATTTGATTTCAAGCAATAAAAGGATGTTTACTAGCCATTTGATCATTATTAGGTCCCTTGTAAGCTTTTGTTAACGTGATCATGCTCTTGTATCATCATGTCCTCATGGAATTAGACTATTGCGATCCAAACATTTTGCGTCCTCGTCCTCCGATGGTACGTCCCACGATGGGCATCAAAATACATCCTAGCCGCCAACATCATCGTCGTCACGCTGCTAGTAGGCACTAGTGCCGGTGTGCTATCTAAGGATCAGGGCAGTAAGGGACACTATTATGCGAATACAGGGTATTGTAAGTATCCCCTCGAATGATGTCCTTTCGTTCACCGATCCACATTTTCCAGGGTGCTGGATTGGCAAAAACTACAAACCAGGGAGGATTGTCTTTGAGTACCTTTGGATGTGGATCGCTGCGTTCATCATGCTGTGTTTGTATGGCGTCATCGCACTCGTCATACGCGGAATACTTGTCATTGGAGACGAGCAGAAGGACGAACGGAGTTGGAAGATAATGTGGAATTGGCAACCCAAACAGCTTGCAACTTTATCCCGTAAGAGGGGAGACTTTGTAGGTTCGAAAAACGAGGCCGAGGGGCCTGATGATAGTGAGGACAGGCGACAGGCAAAGGCCGTAGCCAATCGCATGCTGTTGTATGTGTTTCAAACTTTCCTCGTTCAATCCAAGGGAGAGCGACTGACTTTTTCATTCCTAGTTATCCAGCAGTCTACATATTCTGCGTGTTCCCCATCGCAGTCGCTCGGTGGCTCGCGTTCAGCGGCCACTACATCGCTCCAGCCGCCACTCTCTCGACCGACTTCATCTTCACTCTCTCGGGCCTCTTCAACTCGATTCTCTACGTCGTCACTCGCCCCGACCTCGTCAAAGGCAGCAACACCGACTGTCGTGAGGCCATGGGGCACCAGTTCACATTGGGCACCGGGGAGGTTCGACGGAAAACGTCCCGAGAGCAAAACAAGAACAGCCTCAGTCGCAACAAGAACCGCTCGCTACCGAAGCTTCATGGCCTTGGGCATCTCCCTGATCGGAGCGAAGACGATATCCGGGAGCAGGAAGGCCGCACCTCTGGCGATGCCGATGATTCAACATGGGTAGGGAGCAAACTCTCACCGCCTCGCTCAATGTGGCGCTCTAGAGATAGCTTGGATTCGGCATCTGGAAATGTTCTGGAAGATGCCATCAAACTTGGTCGTCTGCGGAGTATCTCAGTGGATGGGGCTCCGATTGAGGAAGATACGGATCGCCATTTTTACCGAAAAACTTCTAGTTCGTCCCAACGACACCTCCAGCCCCAGCGGAAGTTTGAGAGCCCCGGTTTAGGGTTCTTGCCCGATGTTGAGGCGGATCTTGGAAGGGATTACGGGATGGGTGGTCATCCATTTCAGCCTGATCCAGTGCAAGCAGTGGGTTCACGACAGGGGGAAGATCAGACGAGGTGGATGGGTCGGGGTGCGCCGCATGAGCCAAATCCCAATGTTTTGGAGTTACCACCGGAACAGGAGGCAGCGGAGTCTGTGCGATGGTCAAGGAACACGAAGAGTATACCCCGCGCGTTGTGAGGTCATGCCAAATTCTTCTCTTGCTCTTTTTGCGGGGTATATGTTGTGTATTGATATTGACCGCGATCGGGCCTCCCGCGTATGCATATTTATGGTAGACTACATATCTTCTTTGGAAATCTATGGTACTGTTTAGCTTGCTTGTATTTTACGCCTCACCCACAACATCATACCCACCAGGTTTTTGCCATGCAGAAAGATTCATCGAGTCCTCTTTTCAATGTCGCACTGCCTTTGGTAGGCTTTGGATCTGGACTGGAAGATTGGAAGAGAAAACCACGTTATGATCGAAAACGGACAATACAAAAAGTGTATTTGGAGCAACAATCGGATTTCACTCTTTGATGTGTCTCTTCAACGCATTCTTCAACTCTTTTCGCGACATGTGGGACTTGGCCTGACAGCCGTGACGTCAGTACGCTCCGAGGGACATCCAGAAAGATGCGCACAAGAGCTTCAGGAAGCTTGGAGAATATGTGCCCTAGGCTAGTTCCTTCACGGGACTCGGTACGAGCAGCTGAGTTGGAGATCGGGGCCTCATCTGATCTCCTAAGATTGAGTCCCGGCGACGCCTGTACCTAGTAAAAAGAAAGGAGGGTAGGGCGTTGAGCGATGATTGTCATTTCGATAGAATGATCGAAACAGCGCATACACAATTGTTTTCGGCGCGCTGAGCTCAAACCGCAGATTGTATTGGCCTTGCACGTCGCATCGCAGCCGTGACTCAGGAAAGTGTTATACTGCTGAAAGGCAGCGTCATTGGTCTCAAAGGCTTGAGTGACTTTGTGCCAGAAAGATGGAGTGAGTGCCTTGGTCGGGCTGAGGCCGACTAAGGGTCCGTAGGTCGCCCGAACACTACAATACAAACTCCATGTCGCTGGAGGAGATGGAGCATGTATATACAAGCGATCTGTCCGATTTGATGTGCGACACAAAACCTACGATGTGATTGGAATGCCACACTGGTGATGTCGCTTTCCGAATCATCAACGGCGTCATTAATGAGAGGTTATTTTATAGGCACAATAAACTCACCGCGATACGTGTAAGCGTCCATGAGCTCATATGTACCATCAGCATCAATGTCGTAGTCCTTGAATGCAGAGTTCCCGCCTGATCGCATGCGCCTTGGTCAAAATGGTATTTCAAGGGAGGAATCCAAACTAGACTACGACTCACTCCTTGGCGTCAGCGACGGCGCAATCACCGCCACGCTGATGGCATTCAGAGAGGTTCTATTCACATAATTGGAATTTGTGACCTCGAAATTGATCCTGCATGGGCGACACGAGATTAGCCAGACTGACAGTCTGAACGATATAACCTACCATATGACTGTGGCCATAGAACTGACCAGCGACCATGTTCTTGTAGCGTTGAACGACCTGATCGAGATAGTTGGACTGAATGAGATCCGCTTAACTCCCTGGTGCTCGAGAATCTGCACAAGAAAAACGAACCTGGTCCCAAAGGATATCAGGACCGCCGGGTGGCATATGACCGATAATTCAGGCTCGTTGACAAGCCTCTTCTGCCGACTGCAGCTGATGCACTAAATTCAAATACCTCGTGGTGGCAGACCAGACAAACCTGTGGCAGCGACTTACTGGAAAACACTTGATTTTATACCAGTAGACAGTATTGATGGAAATGATTCTGCAATCCTCAGTTCGGTCAAGGCTGAGTCTGTAAACGGCTCATGAAGCACGAACCGCAAGTTTGTGCCGGGCACGACCTGCGCGTAGCTTCCACTGGAGAAGTGGTTACTTGGCGAGTGGCAGACGAAGTAAGCCAGGGCTTCGACAGGGTATAAACTTTGACGAATATTAGCAAGCGTATGTAATGTCACCCACAACCCAGCCTGTGGCCTGCGTATCGAAGACCCATTGAGGATTAGATGAGTGGCCACTCGTGGTATTGCGCGGGAAAAGGTTCATGAATCATGCCAGGTGCGGCTTCACTACGAAACACTCAATAATTGGGCAAAGTCTTCGTGATGAACTCACTGGTTTCCTGACTCAAGGAACAAGACAGCAGTCAGCACTACATCTGAAGATGGAGAAGCTTCACGGCAGGGTACACCGGGCTCTTTAGATACTGCACCACCTCGTTATTAAACAGCGTCATATCATTGATATTGTGCCTTTTCGAGAATGAAGACCTGTCAAGCGACCATCACTCGAGAACAGCGACTCACGTTTCGTTGACGAGCTAAACAGCAGCTACGAGACGCAAGAATGTTCATCAGAACGCTTCGCGATTGAACAAACGAGAATTGATTTGTGCCTTCAACAACGCCTCCGGTGAAAGGAGAGAACTTGATACTCGGAAAGGACTGAAGCATCGAATGGATCAAGGATGGCCAAGGAGTGTCGCACTTGAGACTGCCCTCGGGCTGAGCTGGGACATGCACACTGGTTGTATCATCCACATAATTTCTGCAACAGATGGGCTTGGTGCAGTTAGCTTCCGATCCCGCCTGAGAAGCGGAGAGAATTAATGGTCTCCTTCATTATAAACTGTTGAGAGTACATTTACGGTATACTGTCGGTCAATATGGACGTCACTGAAATGCACAACCTGGAAAGGTGGGTTGCTGTTCGAGACCCAAGTCTTGAGATTGGTTGGGGCTGCTTTTGGAAAGGGTACCTTGTACGAGACCAAATCGGGGGGTTCACAGAGACCAAAGGGAGCATTGCACAGTTTCGTGGAGGTTTGTTGTGGCGAAATATTTCTAAAGGCGTGCGCGACGACAAGCCCTTGTTGTGCGATGAGTCTTTCACATACATCATCATCTTCAGCCTGTTACATATTTATGCGCAGGCTATCAGATTTTGAGACGAAGATACAAAGCACGTACGCCAAGAGCCTTGCAAACTCTAATCAATGTGTTTGCAAACGCAGAGTCGCCGAGAAGCGCAAGGCCTTCAATTGAAGCAGGACTCAGAGCGCATGGCAACTGTTGCAGTCCGTTGCATCCACAATGGCGTCGACAAAGTTATCGACGAGACTACCATGAACGGATGCACACAGGTAGAGCAAGAATGTCGTCAATGCTGTCCCGACGAACATCTTGTGGGGTATGTCCTGAGAGTAGGGTCCCAACTACCTTCAAGTTGCTTGCCATATTAGTAACATGGATGTCGACTTGAAGAAACAGACGACGGTCGTTTTGTCATCATATACACTGGCAGAAGCCGAATACGCGAATGGCAACATAAACCCCGTTGAACATTACAGAGGGTTATTAAAGGATAGAGACCCATTCTTCAATTCAAAGAAACAACCAGATTTCAGTGTTCACTCTTTGATGTAAGTTTCATGAAGGCATTCTTCAACTCAATTCGCGCCGTGTCGGACTTGGCCTTGGCCTGACAACCGCGACGTCAGTACGCTCCGCGGGACAACGGACGGAACGATGCGCACAAATGCTGCAGGAAGCTTGGCAAAGATATGCGCAAGGCTCGTTCCTTCACAAGGCTCGGTACGGGCGGCAGAATTCGAGTTTGGGGCATCATCTGATCGCTTAACATTGAGTCCCGGAGACGTCACCACCTGAAAAAGAGAGAAAAGCAGGGCATGAGCGACGACAATCATTTGGATAGAACGATAGAGAACAGCACATACACAATTGTTTTCGGCGCGCTGGGCCCTCAAACCGCAGATTGTCTTAGCCTTGCACGTCGCATCGCATGCTGCGACATCGAGACCGCGGCTCAGGAAAGTGTTGTACTGCCGAAATGCAGCGTCGTTGGTCTCAAAGGCTTGAGTGACTTTGTGCCAGAAAGATGGAGTGAGTGCGTCAGTTGCACCGAGGCCGACTAGGGGTCCATAAGTCGCCCGAACACTATAATACAAACTCCATGTCGCTAGGGGAGACGGAGCATGTATATAAGCGATCTGTCCCATCTGAAGTACGACACAAAACGTACGATTTGCTTGGAATGCCGCACTGGTGATGTCGCCTTCCAGAATAGTAGTCATAGCCTTCGTCAATGAGAAGTCATTTGGTAGGCATAAAATACTCACCGCGATACGTGCGAACGTCCATGAGCTGATATGTATCAGGATCAACATCGTAGACCTTGAATGCAGGATTCCCGTCTGATCGCATGCGTCTTGGTCAGACTGGTATTTCAAGGGGGGAATTCAAACTCACTCCTTGGCGTCAGTGACGGCGCAATCATCGCAACGTTCACAGCGTTCGCAGAGGTTCTGTTCGCATAATTGGAATATGCGATCTCGAATTGATCCTGGATGGGCGACGCGAGATCAGCCAAATCAATGTCGATTGACAGTCCAAACGATATAACCTACCAGATGGCTGTGGCCGTAGAACTGACCAGCGATCGTGTTCTTGTAGCGTTGAACAACCTGATCGAAATAGTTGGACTAAATAAGATCCGCTTAGCCATGTTGTTGGAGAATTTGTATAAGAAATACGAACCTGGTCCAATAGCGTATCGGGACTGCCGGGTGGCATATGGCCGATAATCCATGCTCGTTGACCAGCATCTTCTGCCGCCTGCAGCTGCTGCACCGTGAAGGCGATGATACCGTTCGGGTCGGGTCTAAATTCAATAGCCTTTGGTGGTAGACCGGACACACTTATGACACCAACTTACTGGAAATCGTCACTGTCGAACAACCAGAAGCTTTGAAATGTGATGAGTACAAGTGATACCTAAATTTTCTTGATATAAGGCTTACTTGAATTTATACCAGTAGACAGTATTGATAGAGATGATTCTACAATCCTTTCGGTCAATGCTGGCTTGAGAAACGGCTCACCAAGCACGAACCGCAAGTTTGTGCCGGGCACGACCTGTGCATAGCTTCCAGAGAAGTGGCTTACTTGACTAGTGGCAGCCGGGGTAAGGAAGGGCTTCAACAGAGTTATCAATGACGAATATTAGCAAGTGCACGTAATGTCACTCACAACCCAGCCTGCGGCCTGAGTGTCGAAGACATATTGAGCATCGGAAGCGTGGTCACTCGTGGTGTTGCGCGGGAAAAGGTTCGCGGGTGCGGCTTCACTGCGAAAGGCTCAATAATCGGACAATGTCTTCGTAATCAACTCACTGATTTCCTAGGAACAAGACAGAAATCAACACTAAATCTAAAGATGGAAAAGCTTCACGAACCGATGACAGGGTATACCGGGCTCTTTAAATACTGCGACATCTCGTTGTTAAACAGTGTCATATCATTGATATTCTCTCTTTTCGAGAATGAAGACCTGTCAAGCGAACATCACTCGGAAACCGCGACTCACGCTTTATTGACGAGCCAAACAGCAGCTACATATTAGGTGCAATAATGGTTGTCAGAACGTATCGCGATTGAACAAACGATAATGATCCGTGCCTTCAACAACGTCTCCAGTGAAAAGAGAGAACTTGGTACTCGGAAGGGACTGAAGCATCGAATGGACCAAGGATGGTGGAGTGTCGCAATTAAGACTGCCCTTGGGCTGAGCTGGGACGTTCACGGTTGTATCGTTCGCATAATTTCTGCAGCAGATGGGCTTGTTGCAGCTAGCCTCGGAACCCACCTAAGAAGCGAAGAGAGTTCATGGCCCGCTTCATATATGCATCGTTGAGAGGGACTTACGGTATACTGTCGGTCAATATGAACATCGCTGAAATGGGCAACTTGGAAAGGTGGGTTGCCTTTCGAGACCCAAGTCTTGGGGTTGGTTTGGGCTGCTTTGGGAAAAGGTACCTTGTACGAGACAACATGGGGAGATTGACAGAGGCCAAGGAGAGCATTGCAGAGCTTCGTGGAGGTATCGTCGAATGGCGAGATGTTTCTCAGGATTTGCGCGAGCACAGGGCCTTGTTGTCCAATGACTCCGTCACATACATCATCGTCTTCAACCTATTACATATTTATGTGTGGGTTATCAGGTATTGAGACGAAGCTGCAAAGCGCATACACCAAGAAGTCCGCAAACCTCGACGAACGTGTCTGTAAACGCAGAGTCGCCGAGAAGCGCAACATCCGCAAGCGGGACTAAGAGCGCATGGCAAGAGGCGCAGGTGGCTGCGTTTTCAATGGCGCTGACGATGTCGCCGACGAGGCTGCCATGAACGAGTGTACACAAGTAGAGCAAGAAGGTCGTCAATGAGGTCACGACGAACATCCTGCAGTGGTGACGTGATATTCAAGAGATGGGCCTCCATTTCTCTTTTATGGCTCATTTTTATGGAAGGTCATGTTGCCAGGGTGACATGTGGATGCTGCCGGAAGGAGAAATACACCGTGGCGCGATCAAGGATTTTCTCCGGGATGAGTAGGAGAACCAAGTCGGTCACAAGGCAACTCAATGCCAACGGAATTATAATAGCAGAATAAAGTAAGCGACACACCCGCGTAGGCGTCATCTTTTGACAGCGGCATGCAACCGGCGAGCTTTAAACGTTGAACGTGCGTCGTCCTTCGTGCGGGAGACGTCGACTATGGTCACTGCCAGGGCTCATGAGTGAAAACCATGCTTTCCGAATCCAGATGATCCAGGATGGGCTAATGTACGCGCTACAAGGGATTTCAGCCGGTCGATGCGACGGGAAACAACTTGAAAGAAGGAAGGTTCCTGCTTGACTTTGACGAATAAGACCCGGCCGGTGGCATTTCGCCTCAGAGAACAAGTGCGCAATGCCTCAGAGGAGTCCGGCGATGCCTGAATCGACCACATCTGCACCGATCCTTGTGAGCGTGAACACTGCTTATATAGCCTTAGTATGAGGAAACAGACCTTCCACGTCATATTGATTAGATGCAAATGCCTCAATGCTACTCTTTCATCGGGCCCGAGTCAAATTTAACCATGTTGATTTGATGATGAATTTCCAAAGGTCCGATTGGACGAACCGAAAGTGAAGAGACGGGATCCGTCCTTGAAGCGTTGAAGCATCGAGCCTGGGGTCCAGTGTTGCTGTCGGAGGAACAGAGCCTTGAGACCCTCAAGCTGAGATACGTGCAGTCACTGAACATGACAGTCGCCGTGCCGTGTGAACGGACATTTATACCAAGCTCCGTGTGTTGAGAATAGCAGCACCTCGTGGAGCTGTCCATCCCGGCCGAGAAGGCATACGTGACGCGTAATCGATTGATCACTCACCAAAATGCTAAGCCACCAGTTTCCTTTCTGTATCAAGATCGCAGGTGGCACTATCGCACCAAGCCGCCGGAGACGCGGCCGCGCTTGAACTACCAAGAGTTGGTGGGGCGTACATCGAGGATAATTTGTCGTTTAGCCTACGTGTTGCATTGTTCCAGCAACGCTCTTATTCAATGGCCACGATGACAATTCTATCCTTGAAGACCCATTGCACGACTCATGCATGGGTGATACTCAGCACAAGCCCGGGGCTCCGACTACTAGTATTATTACATCTGAAGCTCTGAAGCTGGTCCGGAAGCGGATAAAGTCGGTCCGGCGTTCGGAGGTTCGTCGGAAATCACGATTGGCACTTAGTATCCTGATGTGTTCCTAACTTCGTACAGGTTCACAGAGAGTAATGAAGATCCTTTTATTGAACTTGCCCTGATGCCAGTGGGAACCATTTGGACCAGCTGGCCGACGGATCGGATGAAGAATCGACACATCCACTTCCAGTGCTACTATTGTGCACAAGCACTTGACGCATTCGGTCTCTTTGGCAAATCGGACTGCAGGGGCTTATTTGATTCACAGGAATGGCTATCAATCCTTGGCAGAGAATCAGCAAATGCAACAGTCTTGGCGGGTTACGGTTGTCCTCGGGAATGGTTGGCCACCCGGCAACTCGGCCATGACAGCATGGCTTTCTCGCCAGTGTGGGATTTCGACAAGCCATACCATGCGCCCCGCTTCTATATAGGCTCGTGGCCTCGGGCCCCAATCCTTACAAGTCGTTCGTTAACCTCACACTCTTTTACATTCGCCGTCCTGAATGGTGTCTTCATTCACATTCCTTTGGGCTTTGGTCCAACTCAGTGTCGTCCAGGCATCCACCTCGTATGGCTATGGTCCCCCTGCCGATCCGTGTGTAGCCATCGCAGGTCAGAAATGGGTGGCACCGAGGGACGTACGAGCATGTTATGCGTCTTTCCGTGTCGACCCCGCCATCAAAACCAATGTGAGATATTTCTTCCTCATCTTTTCTGCCACCCACCCCATTTACGTCGCGCCGCAGATTCTTGACGTTGCGAAAAAAACGCTGGCTTTCCACACCTCTGTCAATTACCAAATCAAAGCGCCCCAGCCGTTCACTAATGATGTTCAAGAGGACTTGCTGGCGGACATTGCAAGGATTCGCCGACAATCTTACCATTCTGACTACGATCTCCACATCGATCTCTCTCGTTCCTTTAAACGCTTAAATGATGGACACTGTGTTTGGATCAATCGCTGCTACGTGGGTCATATATTCATTCATTAATGTGAGCTAAAGTGAAATGGGCCTTTCAGGACGGTATGCATTTTTAATGGATCTATCGACTTATAATTGACCTTCCCTCAGCCGCTTTCATTAACTATCTTCCGACACCCCTCGTCCTCTTGACAGACTCCCAAGGCAACCAGAATGTTCATATCGCACCGGAAGCATTTTCTGTCGCTTCAGCCGAGTTTCCCGATCAAATCGATTTCTGGCAGAATGCAACCCACGGCAAACTTGAATCCGTAAGGGTTCCGCCTCTAACAATCTACGTAATTGGTATTAAATCATTCTTTGTGATCTCGTTGTAGCTTTCGGGGGCCAAGATATTGCTTATAAACGGCCGACCACCGTTCCAGGCTGTAAACGCCAATGCCCAAATTGCGGGTAGTTACCAGGCGCTGGGCACGCGTCAAAATGGGTTCGCTCATTTCATCTCTTTGCTTAGGAACATTACCAACCATTCATCCCTTTCTGATTAGGTTCTTTGCTAGCTACGCATTGACTGCCACCGCTTGGAATTATGTGATGGGAAATTTCGCTCAACAGGCGCTTCCCCTCGATGACAAGGTTGAGCTACTCGTGCAGAAGGTCAACAGCACAGTCCAGGAGACCGTTGTGGTAAGTGGATGGTGTCAAAGTCGCCTGGTAACTTTTCTCAACCCATACAGTTGCCCTACCGATCCCGGATTGGTGTCATCAAGGCTTTCACGGACGGGCCATCTTTCATTCGAAACAACTGTCGTGCCGTCGTCGGCACCAACGGACAAAACATTAACGGAGACTCCCCATCCTCAGTCAAATCTTCTGCTGGCTCGCAACTCCGGCAGAAGCCTTCGATTCCTACTAAGATTGCCTTCAAGCCTGCTCTCGACGTCATGCTTGACGCATCCCCCCCATCTGATGTTATTCTGCCTCCCACATTAAGGCCGGCCCTGCCAACTGCGGGTGGAAGCCTCAATGCCACCCAGTTCTATCTCTTGAAGGACGGGAAGACTGGGGTCCTCGCGATCGGCAGTTTTTCCGAAAGTGACTTGACTACACTTCTGAACCGCTTACTGCAAGGTTTGGTCTCGTTAAAGTCGCAGGGCGCCATCCAACTGGTTGTGGATGTTGTGCGTCTGATCTTGAATTCGTTTGCCAGAGAATGCTGATATCCGTCCTAGACCAACAATGGAGGAGGTTTCGTTTGTGCTGCCCACGTAGGTGGACATTAGCGAGAGAGACTGCCGCTCACTAACCACTTTTTTGCGTGTCACAGTGGCTTCATCGCATCGTGAGTCACAGTCTCGCGGTTTTCGTTTCGGAAATCTAACAGCATGGACAGATCGTGGGTCCCAAATCGACCACCGTCCCGCAAGCAGGACTGGACACGACAGTGAGAGATGGTCCACTCGCACAGCTCATTGTCAAACAACTCGTTGCAAATGCCAGCATTGATCCTGACATCCAATTGCTGTACAACCCCATCCAATGGCGAAACGCAAGTAATCACTTTTTTACGCCCACCGATGATTGGTTGCAGCCTCCTGTCCCGAAAGTCATCAATGGAAGGCAGGATGCTTTCAGCCAGAGGTATGCCGGGGCTTTTCTTGTCCATTCCGCCAAATGAACCCTCGCTTCACTCAGGTTAGGTCAGGAATGCCAACCAGGTGGCTTCCCCGAGAACATTCCGGACACGGCCCTGTTTGACCCCGCCAAAGTCGTCATTATTTCGAACGGCAGGTGTGTCTATTCTTCCTCTGTTTGACGTCATTCTTCTAATTTTCGGGATCAGGTGTGCCAGCTCTTGTTCCTTGTTCAGCGTATGTTATCGGATATGTTACGTGAAAACCAATTTATCTCATTCCACTTTCTTTGCAGATCACGATGGCAAAAGAAGAAGGCGTCAAGACCGTGGTTTTTGGTGGAAGCAAGGACGTCCAGCAACAGTACTGTGGCATTGTTGGCGGACAATCGACGGATTTCGCTACCATCGACACCTCCATCAAGGCATGTATGCCTGAGATAGCCAATAACTTCATCATGCTAAGGTTATGTCTCATGATAGAGTACCCACCTCAAGAATCATACACTCGCCCCACCTGATTTGTACGTCTTCCCATTCTCCCCCTCGCGATTTCCACATTATTCTGGAGCTTTACGACTGATTCACTTCTCTCATAGGTTGGTCAATGCTGTTCAAGGCATCACATGGAGACTGGCATTCGGGATTGATGAACCCGAGGAACCAGAAGGTAAGTTCTCGATTTCCCGCATGTCTGGGGCTTACTGCTCTTGGACCTAACGCCGGAGTACTAATTTACTCTATAGAATGGCAAGACCACTCAGCTAGCCTTAACCTGCCTCTTACCACGAATCTGTAAGGATCATCCGCAATCGATACAACTTTCACTTTGTTGACACAACCCCTCCATTCATTTCAGCGTTAATAATCCTGTTGCTATCTGGGAAGAAGTCGTCCGCAAGTTGTTCTCGTAAAGGGTGATCTTCAATTCCTTGTCGCTCCATCTTTTCCCTGAAGGATGGTATAGCGGCGACTCCATGGGATGTGGATGCGGAAGATGTAGCTTTACTTGTTGTGTCCCTCATTGTATAAGATCTCTTATTTAATTAAGGTTTTCTTCAGCTGAACACGGGAAATTCTACAAAGATAGGAGGTTTCCTACTGGTGGGCTACTTTATGCTCATGCATGAGTTCTAGAGTCTTGAATCCGCTTCGTCAGTACTTTATATTTAGAGGGCAGTAGACTGACCTGAAGAAATTGACTCATGGCATCTACCAACTCTCGGACGCGTCGAAAAGGCAATTGATCCCATTGAACTAACATAGGCATGGCCAATAAGACTTCTTTGATTATCCGGAAGAGCCATCATATAGAGGATCTGTACAGCGTGGGTCCTCGAGTCAGCCCTCAAGCGCTCGGACGACAAGTAGCGGGATATCGCAATCTCCAAAAGTATCACTGCGTTTCAGAACGACTCGTTTGTCGTCGGATATTCGAATGACATCCAGGACGTGGGATAGCTGTGCAGAGTATGGAGGCGTGCGCGCCGTGTTGTTGAAGTTTTTTAAGTCGTATGGAGAGAACATTCTTACCGAATAAGGTGCCGAGTCTTCGAAATCTGAAAGGTCAAGGCCGCCTTCTGTCCTGCCCCTCCACGATGGCACCCAGTCCGGCTGGTATCGAGGACGCAGTTGGTAACCATGAGGGAGCAGAAGAGGCTGGTAGTGAAGCCAAATTTTTCCCGGTTTCCTGAGCTGACCCTATATCGATTGTTCGTCACTATAGGGTCTGCCTACGGGAGACTAAGCTGACCCTTGTACGTGTCGACGTTTACGTGGGGATTATTTGACCGCGCGAATTGCACATCTGGGTGATCGACTGGCAGGGCATTCATGCTGAGGAGTCGAGAGTATCGAGGGGTGGGGCCGCTGCAGTGCACGACCTGTCTGTATACTTATGGCATGGGGAACGGACAGGCCTTTTGCCGTTGATGCCGTAATAATAATATGTTGCTTTCCACCACAATTTCCACCACGACTCAATCTCATTGAGAACCAGGCAAGTGTCTTCTCTCCCGCCAACATGATGGAAGTGATTTTGATGCAGTCCACCAACATCTACCAGACAATGCTGCCTAAACAGCATCAAAGATTTCGCAATCACCCCCGAAAAAAATTTCGATATCGAACCAGATTCCCAATGGAGGAATCCACGAAACTATTCGATGCTTGGACAGAGATGCATTCATGTTCATCACCTTCGGTATCAAACCTGATGGAACACGCGGGTTGGTTATCGTGCTTGATAAAGATCACGATGAGGACATGCTGAGAGGGAGGTCCTCAAAATCTTTCAGCCCGGATCGCTCAATGCCGTGTTACCAGTCGTTGACGGTCCGGATATTTCGGAAAGAACGGCGTAGGTGGACAGGAATTCCTCGAGTAAACATGCCCGAATTCTCTCAGGTGTTCTCCTCACCTGAGCCTAGTCGACATTTATCGTTTCGTAGAGCTTTACTACAATAACGCTCCGTTGGTTTCGCGGCTCGCTTTGCCAACCACTCTGGACCACCGACACCTCCCTCCGACTAACCGCGCACTTTCGCACCACTGATTGACCATCGAAGCTCCCCCGATTTTTCGAGTACAAAAATACCATGTCATAATTTTTTTTCCGCCTTCATACCCGCGGTTCGGCCACCCTTTGGTTGGTGGTGGTGGTGGCGGCGGCCTCTCCGACGGTTAATATTCCACCCGTTCACCCATTGGTACCAAACGTGGACTACAATATCGTTTGCGCAGCTGAAAAAAATCTGATTTTTAGGGAGGCCCGAGGCACTTTCAGGATAGAAACCGACCCTAAGAGCCGTTTTCCGGATAGTAGGGACTGGGGCAAAACCGTCCAGATGAAAATCGAAAAATCGTCCGGATTTACCTATGAATATATGTATAGAGACGGGGTCCCGGTGGAGAGCCCTCGTGACTGACCATTTGCCAGTCACTGACCGCAACACCATCAACGATAGTAATAGGTATTTATTGGTGATGTGGAGTGGTGGCGGGAATACGGTGCCCAGATGGAAGCATGGAAGCCAAACTCAGCCTTCTTGATGCGAGTCCCGGTACGGCAGGTGGAAGGAAAGATTGGGGAATGCGTCATCGGAGGGAGAGCACTGTCAAGAGGTCGTCAGCGGGGTGTGAGCACACAGGTGTAATTTCCAAAACATAACTGACAGCGCCTGCCTGAGGGCTGCAGCTGTTGTTGGGTGGCTTCTGACCAAATCTAACGTGGTTCCCGTCAACAGAAGTCACAACATGTTGACGAAGTAAAGAGATGGAGGGTGCCGGTGAAGCCTGATGTATGTGCGCGGAAGCCTGAGCCGACTTCACTACTTATTTCCCCCAGAAATCAGAAGTCCAGCCCGACAGGTTCTGCACCATGCACCGTTAGTACGTCGTCATGATCATATCCTCTCCCTGCATGATGGAATCCTCGGCGGTGAGTGGTACTCAATGGGCCATCCAACATTGGTCAACGATGACTCTGACATTAACATTGTACAGGACATCTCGTCGGTAGATTTTGTGAATGTGCTCTTATCTATGTTGCACTAGTGGGTGGGCCACTGCAAAGCACAGGAACATCCAAGGTCAACCTTAAACAGTTGAACCAAGTTACTCTCAAATCGACCGGATGTAAGTACAGTGCTGCATATGGATGTATTAAAAATAATACGGATCCTTGCAGATGGATAGGATAGGATGCATTCAGAGGATTGATGGTAATATAAGAGCCGGGATATGAGATACATAACCCAGGGTAATGGAAAGACCCATGGGAAGAAAAATCACTGGGAAATGGGAATGCATAGTATTATGTGTGCGCAAGGACGTAGAGATTGTCTGGGAATGCATCAAGTGAAAGAGGAACGAGGGAAAAGACACAGCAGCACAAATTCACACACTTTGTAATGCCCTGCCCCTCTCGTCCTCCACATTTGCCTGCTCCTCCAAGTCCACCGGGCGCCTCAATCCTCCAGGAGAGGGCGCCACTTTCTCGTTTGCTGGTGCATAATCGGCGAACATCGGAGGCGGCAATGGCCGCTGTGGGGACACACGCATCTCGTCGTGACTGTTGACTGGAGGGGTGGGCCGTTGCACGGCCGGTCCGAATTCAAATATTTTGTGCATACATCGCCACCTCTGCACGTCTGCCGTCGAGGACTTGTGGTTAGTAGCAGGGGATGGGGAGAGTAAAAGGTGCGTGCAGGTAGAAATAATGTATACCAATCCCAGCTGGCGGCCAGGAATATGAGGCGAAGGCAAGAGTGGTGCACGCTTGGTATTGGAAGTGCCGCACTAGCAAATGAGTACGTGGCGACGGATTTAATTTTCAGGCGGCGATCATTGAAGGGACGATAGATAGTGGCGGTGCGTGTCGAGTTCTCGTAAACTCGAACTCAGAATCGCAGGGAATGCGACTCATGGACCACGCTCTTCTATATGTGGGCAGGCCCTGTGACGCCCACCGCGTGCATTCGTGGTCCTGGTTCCCACGCGGGTACCCTGACTGGGCCATCCAACGCTGGAAGAGCAGACACAAGACGCGGCACGACGTTAGAGAAGAGAAACAGATAATACACGAGAGACGCCGAAAAGTGCCGCACCGCCGATAAGGACAGATATCGGCATGTTGGAGCTGGTTTACGGGTGACAAAGTTGTCGACTTCAATGAAATCCGAATTCGGAACAAGTTTTCAATAAAAATGATTCAAGTTATTCAATTTAAAGTCACAATATCAAGATTCGACCAGGATCCTATATAAGAGCCTCAAGGCCTCAGCACCAGTCCAGTTCTCCGTCTAGCACCTGAGCACAGTCCTTGTACGGTCCACCTCTGTCGTCACAGCCCACGACCCGGAATGCCCTGCTTTTCCTCCTTGGATGACTATTGGATGCGATTGACTCAGAAATCTATTGAAGCTCTCTCCGCTGTCAACGAGGTCGCCAACTTGCTTGGGACTGAAGAAGACCTCGATCTGAAGACGAAGGCCACAGAGAAGCTGACCGAGTAACTATTTCCAACCAAGTGCCGCCGTGATTTATGTCTCAACCACCTTTGTACGACAGTCTCGAACAAGATATATTCACATTTCAGACGAACGTCCGCGAGATTGGGCTCACCAAGATGCTTTGGCAATCCAAAACCCACGATGCCCAGCTCAAAGGATTCCGGAATCGCTTGGCGCGCATTCAGGCTTCATACCGCGTACGTAGTCTGCTTGCCTCAAATTTTATCTCGATTTGGTTCTCTAAAGCGACGCCGTTTTTACCAGCAACTATCCAACGGGGGACGAAGACGACTGGACACGCTACAGACCCAGATAGATGATGGGCGCCGATTCATCCATGAGCAAGTCCAGATGAACCCTGGAAGGGTATCTTGGAACGGCTCGTAAGCTTCCCAACAGACTGAGAGTCGACACAACGTTGAAACCTATTTCCCTAGTGCCCTTAGTGACTACCAGAGATATGCCGGCATGTCTATGGCTCCTTGTCATCACCAGTAAGGTTTATATTCTGCACCCATGTTTTTAAGCTGACTTCCCATCCAGTCAGTCGACCAACTCGACCACGAGTTGGTCCACTTATCGATCGTCCGGCGTGTGGGTTTATCCCTGGGATTGTTATTATTACGACTGACTGCTGATTCTGTCCCCTCTCTTCCATTGCCAGTTTGAGTTGTGTTCCCCAAAACGCGCCAAGGTAATATGTCCCCCGATTCTATAGAATCACACTAACCCTGACTTCAACACCTTGGTCCTCATACATTACAGTCGCGAAGACTTCGCGAGATACAGCATGACAAGCTCAGATATCCGTGACTATCCCATGGTCATGTATAAGCTGGATGGGTCCCGCCCTTCATCCGATGCGGCTTCCCAGTCAGTGTACTCTCAGGACTCCCAGGATCCGACGGCCTCTTCCTACAACATCCACCTCTCACTCCACTTAAACACCGAGCCACGATACGTCACGATATTATTCTGAGATTGTAAGAAAATAATAATAGAAAAAATTTATAGCCTTGCCCACCGTTTACTCATATCGCCTTAGTATTCGCTCAGGGCCGCATTTTGCAATTGATACGCTTCGCTAAACATCGTGGGCCGCGGTGGCGCAAGATTGTAAGGGTGGATTGATCGGCCGGAAAGTTCGTCACCACTTTCACAGGCCTAGGGTCTGTGCCAATGAGTTGCAAATCGAGGTCGATCTTGGCCAGACCTTTGCGTCCGAAAGGCTAACTGGTACACAGTAAGTGACAGAGGGAGAAACTATTTTCCAACCTCGATGCTTTGCTCACAGACTATCTGGATCTTCGAATTCTTGTTGACCGCGTGTACGCATCAACTACGCATGGTACCATGTACTCGGCGTATCTGCAGCTGGTGGTCGCAACCCAGGAACTAAAAGCTTGGCCATGTACGTCTGTCGTTTCACATTACAAGAGAGAATAATCTATAGTATTGGTCGTGCGCAGTCATGGATCAAATGCATATAGGAGGTAAAGAGGATAGGTAGGCTACGTCTCGGTCGGGGCCGCCTCCGTACTGTCACCAACTTGGTCACTGGCCGCAGGTGCCGCTTCTTTCCCGCGAGCCAGCAACTCCGTTCCGCGAGTCCGAATGGTCTCCAACAAAGGACTGACGCGTTCGCTGACCTCGTTTCTCATGCGTGCAACCTTATCGGACCATGGTGCGTCGTCGGCCACTATGTCACGGAGCTCATTGATGGTTGATGTGAGGTTATCCGCAAACCCCGCGTAGGTTTCATGGAGCGACGGAATGGGAAGATTTTGAGCCCGGTTTTGGATCGTTTCTGAAAGCGAAACGGAAAGCTCCTTCGATGACATTTGAAGCTTTTGCAGTTCGGCGATCATATTATCGGAGAGATTGTGAATGCGGATCTGGGCAGAGGCGACAGAGGAAGTGGCGATATTAGCAATCGATTGGGCGGTATCCGCCGCGTGATGACTAGATTGGACATCAAAAATTGGCGAGGGGCAGGAAGGTAAGGCTTACACAAGGGCGTTGTGTTCTTGAAGCTGCTTGAACTGGTCTGTGGAATAAACATAAAGGTTTTCGGTGACCTTCTTCGGGAGGGCGAGCGCGCGCTGATATTGATATTTGGTGTCAGATGGACCATCACCGTTTGTTGATCCTGGCTGATGGTTCACTGCAGATTCAAAGTAATCGACGATGGGCGCGAAGCGCTGTGATCGATGAGGATCGGCTTCGGAGATGGGAGAGAAGATCAGACACTACCTGATCGATGCCTTGGGCGACTGTATATGCGCGGTTTGTGACTTGGTCATCGAATGTCTTGGTGGCGAAATCGGTCACACTTTGGCTTCGCTCTCGGACAAATGTGGCGACTTCCTCGGGTTTCGCTTCGAAGGGGTAGGGGAACCTGTTTTGTACGGCATTTAGGCCTTTGTTGACATAGTCATCGGTCTGGACGATAAGAGGTGCCAGACGGATCTGCAAGGGCTCTGTGAGCTTGACAGCCGAATTAGAGATGTTCTTGGCGGCAGTGTAGGGAGCGCGAGTATATGCGTTGTTCTCAAGGACGCCGTTGATGGTCAATAAAGAACATTGGATGATGGGAATGGAAGCGACGCGATAGAGGGAGGTGAGCTCGGGGGGAGAGGATGACGGAGTGGTGGTCTCTGTGGTGGTGGTGGTGGTGGACATGATGGAAGAAGGAAGGAAAGAAACGCTGCGATAACAATCAAACTTTTCGCATTTTATCTCGTCCTCGAGTCGAGACAATTCTAAACCACACCCATGTGATTTCTCCTTCACCCCCACGTGACCCTAACCGACACCGCCTCTTACTCAGTGTGCCTCGTTTTCATTTCCAGCGTCTGCTGGCCGTTCCCACCTTATCAGTTGTCAAGCAGAAAGGAGAAACGAGGTCATAAATGTTCGCAATCCGCATTTCACGTCCGTGAATTTCATCATGAGCCACGGTTTGCTGGAGGTTACTTAGCTGTGACTGGTTATCAGCTGTTAAATGCTTGCGAGTGAATGCTCGCAGGCGAAAGCCGGGACGACGGGCATTAGCCACCCTGCCGACAGCTGCGGACGTTGAAGGTGCCAGAGAGCATCGGCGCGTGCATCCCAGCGCATTACTGCCGGCTGCCGTTGAACTTCATAATCAAGCGGTCTACCGTAACGAGCGTAAAGAAAGCCCACATGACACGGGCGGGATCGACGGCATCCAGGTGCGGCGGTTTTTCTAGTGGATTCATCCACGGATCGGTATTCCTTCCTGTAATCATATGCGTCCGCCGTCAATATCCCAACAAAGGCCACCAACGGCCCGGCTTCTCAATATACAGTACCACCTCCCCAACGCTTGGCTCTCAGGCAAATTGCGCCCCTTTATGTATGTGCATGTCTTGCCTGCTACCCAAACATTAAGGCACGCTCAAAAGGACAATTTGGAGGCGTCTCCCTGGTACGGCTTATGACTATAGATCACAGCGCTGGAGTCCATTTAAATGTGCATGATAATTGGTCGAGTCAGTGAAGCCTGATGATCCTTCATTTGCAATAACTTGCCAATATATATCCCTCAGAGGTTTCTCGCAGTTTCGATATACTGTGATGTTTAGCCAACCGGTATCGAGGAAGTAGGTTCACATCGTGAGCTGCAACAGCACAGAAAGCAGACTGAATATTATGAATTCCCATCATCCATCACCTTCCTCATTCCGTCAAGCCCATCTGGCGTCGGCGCGACTTTCAATCACGTGTTACGTAAAGGGGTGACAACAGTCATACCCTACATTCTTTCGACGCACCCAGTATCATATCCTCTCCAAGTCGACGACCAGGGGCTTTCATCCATTACAGCCACAATAGATTTGACTAGCGGCGAGAATGGCCGATATATTGCGTTCTTATTTGGCTCTATCAGCTTCTTCCTCCAGATCGAAGGTTTCTTCAGTGCTCCAGTCCATTATCGAGGGTCGGTCCATCTTTGTATGCAAGACACAGTCAGCTGAGAATTTCGTATTCTATAGCTCCTTCTTTCGTGATCGATGCGGCGACACGGACCAACTTGACTGAATCATTATTGAAGGATTTGAAGGAGGCGCACGGGAGTGGGTCGAGACTCCACAGCGATGGTGCGTTTTCTTCGCAGTGCCGGATCTATGTCTCGAATTTATGTTGTAAAGCTAGACGCCGCCAAAGCTCTTCTCGCTGTCAAGTTCCTTGGAAGAGACCCCGCTGGTTCACAAGTCCTCTCGACCCCAAGCAACTTGGCAATGTTGCTCACTCTCTCCTCATCCTTTAAACACATCCCCGAAGCTTCCAACGACGCTCTTCGTGCTATTGCTAATGCCTTATTTCTCGTGCCACCTGCTCGGACCACGTTCCTAGACGTTGGGGTTGACGGTGGCCCTATCGTCCTGTCAAAACTGGAGGTACGTCTAGGTTACCGCTTTGGACATATGTCCATTTTAAGTTGCTCGAAACATCTCTGTAGAAAGCAACTTCTGCCGATCAGATATACATTCTGTCGCGGATATTGTTTTTCTGCACGATCTCAGGCTCATCTTTTATTCTGACTGCTGTCGAACACGAGCATTCTGGACACACAATAGTGGAGATTTTCGTAACAAAGCTCCGTATTCTGACGTCCATGATCATATCTGGGACGCCGATGGCTGGAGAAGCCATGTCGGACCTCCTCAAGCTCCTGTTCAATGTTCTCGTTCACTACCCAAAGATGGTACAATCCCAACCACAAACTGCGGAAGCCACGGACGAGCAGGCGCTGAAGGTCATGGGTGATTTTTGGAGCTCCAGATTGGACGGGTATGGTTGATACAGCCCTGGAGTCCTCTTTTACTTTCTGATTTCGCTTGACTGTAGGGTTCTACCCGAGCTTCTCCGGACATTTTCTTCTCTGCCACCAACATCTTCAGCTCCCATATCACCTCCTTTAACGCATGTCATTCATTCACTAATCACGATACCCGTTTCGCCCGCCCTTCTGCAGTTCTGGCTAGGAGGCAACGAAACAAGCGCCAAACCCCCGCTAGAACGCGCGTTCGATCTGCTTGAACGTGCACTCGCACATTATTTACCAGGAGATATCAGCCCTGATACCGAAGAAGTGCGCGAGAAATGTCAGGAAGAAGTGGGAGACAAGTCATTGGACGACGTGCTCTCGCCTCTGACGATGCTCATCACCCGGTTATGCAACGGTGACGAGACGTCGAGGGCACGCGTGCGTCAGTGGATCGTCCCCGATGACTTGGACCGCTCCGAATCGCTGGAGGAGAGATCGGATACTCTTGGCCGGTGCTTGCGGCTCCTTGGCTGTGTATATCATGCCAGGCTGAAAGATTCTGTGGGCGAGATGCTATATGCCATGTCCGGTTCCGACGGTGAGTTCTTTTAACAACGTTTTCGTTCCATGATGGAGCCGCCCCCCAGCATGGACGCTGTCTGCACTCGTCGGGTACGGAAACGTCGCTGGATTCTTGTTCCAGAAAGGAATTCTCAATGCTCCTACGCCTTCCACCACCGCTGGAACGAGCGAACGGCCGCCATTCACGACTGGCTCTGGCGAGTCCATCAATCCTATCACGGGCGCGGTTGCTCAGAATCCCAATAATTTGTCTGATATGTCCGAGGAGGAGAAGGAGCACGAGATGGAGAAGTTGATGGTCTTGTTTGATAGGCTGGAGAAGACAGGTGCTATATCCTCTGCACAAAATCCGGTGCGGAAGGCCGTTCAGAGGGCTGCGTTTGGGGACCCGTAAGGTTCGGAGCGGTGTTTGCTGTTCGAGTTTGTTCTCTCTTCAACTTTAATTGTTGGATAATATCCACCATGTGTGTTACCATGTACTTATAGTAACTTACTCTGTACTACACGCTGATGGAGAACATGGTCAATAGTAATCCTAATGAGCCCATAGATAGGATTAGACGGGAGAGGGACAGCACCTGATTATTTACAAACCAATGTCGGAAAATTGTGTCCACGTGTGTCTGATGAGATCGAAAACGCTGAAAAGTCCGTTGCTTTATATTGGCCACTGATCTTGTGGTATACCATCGAGAGGACTGGATCTTCTTATTTATATTATTTCTTTTTTGTCCCTTGAACATTTTTGAACATTTTTGGTTCACTCAAAAGAATGTGGACATGGATTTCTGAAACGTCTGTGGCACCAGTGTAATACCATCTTAAAAGAACTGAGCAAGCCGGAAGATTGAAAGAGATTAAATTATAATCCGATCGTCCCCACAATTCCGATTCCTACTCTATTCCAGCAGCTCTCGTGTCTGAGACTCTGAACAATAACGGTCCTGACTTTGGGGAAACGGGGAGTAATCACACAATCAAATGGTAAAGGGTGTCTAGATGGAAGGGAAGATGCCATAATCGGTTAGAAGGAAGGGATCATGGGCGATACTAACGCGGCCAGTCCAGGCCTAACTTCGAGGGTATTAGGGAGGATCGGATTCCCTCCTTCGTCCTTCCGGGCCGAGATATTTGCAGCCCACAGAACAGTCGCAATGTTGAGAAAGAGTGAGTTATTCGCCATAAAACGTCCGACACAAATTCTAGAACCACGCTTGGATTAAATCCACTGCTGGGAATGCACCGCGATCGTACATACCTCTGTCCGAAGCCCTGAGAAATAATAGGTATCATGATCAGCATAATCGATCGACAGGACTTGTCGGCGCATTACTTACGAATGATACATGCCCTAGATAATAGTCGACGAGTGAGCGCCAACATGAGTACGGAATAGAGGAAGGAGTACCTTCTGGGGAAGGCGGGAAGGATCAATGTCTGATGGTTATAGTACTGTCATACAAAACACGCACCATCTTTTGTGTCTGATAAGGGAAGAGTAACCTGTCCGTCTGGACCAATGAAACGGTTCGGATTGAAATCGTCCGCGTCGGCTCCCTAGGATAGAGCACAAGTCAGGGGATTCCCTGCAGACATCATACTACGACCCACATAGATCGTTGGGTCACGGTTCATACTCCTAGACAAATAATCAGGTTTCTTGAGACACAAAAACGCGAATCTGGAATCGTACCATATGTTGGCTAGACAGATCGTTCCTTTTGAAATAAAGAATCCTTCGTACCAGTCGTCCTGGAAAATGACCAGATGGAGAGAAGTATATTGGTTATCTGCCAGGAGGTCGAACTTACCTCCATGGTATAATGCTGTACTCCTACGTCACCGACCACGGGTGAGGATCCGGTACAAGGTTCATTTTGTGGCAATAACTCACCGAGAGGACCAACGGGCCGCCAGCGTAACGCTTCTCGGAGAGTAGCACATATGTAGGGGAGACTATCTCTATCCGCTAACGTGGGCATGCGAAAGCGACCGATGACCCTGTCCAGCTCCTCTTGGCACTTCTTTTGGACCTCTGGATACGCGGTCATCCCCAGTATTAACCAGGAAATGACGGCAGCGCTCTGTACAGCATGAACAAAAGAGACGATGGTCGATACAAGACCACTTCTCACCCACTCAGTCCCGACAGCACTGATGTACGTTAGTATTGACCATATTCTTAACAGTTTCAATTAGAGAATGATACGTACTATAATGAAGCAGCTGTCCACGCGGCCTCTGCCTGACTCAGGCGATGGCGCCCCTGTTCCCGGATTAATATCCCAGCAAAGCTCAGGCGTTCGTCCCCTTGTTTCTACATGATTGGTAAGCGAGGCGGAAGAGAGTAACGAATGAAGGCCATCACAATCCGATCTTCGACTTCACGGAACAAGCCCACAAACAGGTCAGAGGATTCCTTATACCGTTCTTCCGCACGTCTTTTCCAGCTCGCCACCGACGACGGGATATATTTCATCCATGTGAAGAACTCCACGAGATAATGTCCCAGCTGGGCATAGTCAACAAATATCTCGAGAAACCTGTTTACTTTGATGACGGTCTGATCGTCGATAGATGATACCATAGGGCGATCATATATAATGGATAGCACTGTAGACGCCGATGCTCTGCAAATTTACCGATTAACGAGAGCCTCGCATATTGATCGGTAACACCCACCGAAAAATTCCACGTCCCATCTGTTCGGGTTTTGTAATATGCCATCAATCAGCCTGGCCGCTTCCTTTGCATCAAGGGGAGGCAACTAGGTCACACGTGTCATGTCGAATGCCTCGTGACTAGCGCGACGCATTCTCCAGTAGCTGTGCTTGTCATCAGTGGTGCATCGAAGATGAAGGGATTCAACGCACGTTTCATTGTACTTCATTATAACCATTAGAAATCCACCACAGAGGATCTCGCTCGCCACTGATGGTGATGGTCAGCGGTGGGTAATGGCTGAGGACACTGTCGGCACTAACTAATCATGCGAGGACGATCGCTATAAAT